>OAVY01000009.1_pt1 | contig 240621 bp, 242 predicted proteins | sample 1476481 | NCBI WGS metagenome assembly OAVY01 (sample SAMEA2580116, study PRJEB22360) | human gut metagenome | biome: human gut; feature: human-associated habitat; material: faeces | place: Denmark | collected 2008/2010 | reverse complement strand
TCATGATGTCGTAGGTTCGAGTCCTACTGGCGGAGTATAATTCTCATTGCTAGACGCAGGTCTAGCTTTTTTTGTTAAGTTATTTACTTGTTAAAAGTTTAAATTTCAGATATGATAATACTATATTTTAAATTGAGAGGTATTCTATGTCAAATTTTGCATCTGCTTTTACACCTATTTCTGTTTCTTCGGCTAAGGAGAATATTGATACAGCTGAAAAATTTATTTTATTTATTGGACGTCCTTCTTGTCCATATTGTCAACTTTTTGAACCTAAATTATCAAATGTGGCACGTAATTCAAATCTTACTATTTTCTATATTAATAGCGAAAATAGTGAAGAATTAGAAGATATTCAAGCTTTACGTAAAAGATATGGTATTGCTACAGTTCCTGCTCTCTTTGTTTCAGAAAATGGAGCTGCTAAGGTTGTATGTGACTCATCTCTTTCTGAGGATGATATTTTAGATTTTATTTCTTAGTCTTTTTGGAGGTTCTTATGTTTATTTGTAAACACGAGGTCCAGTATTATGAAACAGATCGAATGGGTATTACTCATCATTCTAATTATGTTCGATGGATGGAAGAGGCGAGAACTTTTTTTCTAAGAGAGATAGGTTGGCCTTATGAAAAAATTGAAGAGGAGGGAATTATCTCTCCTGTTACTTCAATTTCCTGTGACTATAAAGCTACTTCTACTTTTGCAGATGTAATTTCTATCGAGATTAATGTTAAAAGAGTTAAATCTGCTAAACTTACTTTTGTATACAATATGGTAAATCAAAACGGAATCCTTGTTTGTACAGCTGTTTCTGAACATAGTTTCTTGTCTAAGGGCGGTAGTTTTGTCAATCTTAAAAGAGATTATTCGTCATTTTTTAATCTTTTAAAAGAGCATTCAGTTATGCAATAAAAAAGAAGAAAATCAAATCGATTTTCTTCTTTTATTTGGCAAGGAGTTTTTTATAAATAGCTAAATTTTCATCATCAAATACGTTAAATATTACTTTTTTTATTATACTTGACTCGTCAATAAAGGTTTTGACTGTTTGAATGGCGATTTTGGCAGCTTCTTGTTTTGGAAAATTGAAATCTCCAGTTGATAGACATGGTATAGCAATTGATTCAATGTTATTTTTCTCAGCTAGTGCTAATACTGAAAGATAACTTTTTGCTAAAAGATCCTCATCAATTTGTGTCGGTTGGTCTACTATTTTTGGACCTACTGTATGAATGACAAAGGCAGAAGGAAGATTGTAAGCTGGGGTGATTTTAGCCATGCCAACGGGTTCTTCATATCCTTGTTCTAAGATGAGCTCGAAACAAGCTTGGCGTAACTGAACACCTGCGTATGTATGAATAGCGTTATCTACACAATCATGAAGTGGTTTCATACATCCAAGTAAGGTTTTATTAGCTGCATTTACGATTGCATCTACTTCGAGTCTTGTAATATCACCTTTCCAGAGGTAGATTCGATCATCTTGTGGAATGGGCTGGAGCGAACTGAGTTGTACAAATCCTCTTTCTCCTTTTCTAACTTGTAGGTAAAGGTCTTGGATTGTTAAGAATTGTGTTGATGCTGCCATTGGTTTACGTGTATTAAAGAGTGCTCTGAGAAGTTTTTGTTTTTCCTCGAGTTCTTCTGGGATAATCAAATCATGTAATTCTAGATTTTCTTTTTTGAGTTCACCTATGAGATAGGTAATCATTGCATCTTTATCCATATTTACTCATTTCTATTTTTATAGTTTTTTATTATTATACTCCCAAGACTGCCTGTGGGCAAGTGATGTCTATGATAGGTAATGACTAATATTTGATAAGAATTTTTTATGTATGTGTCAAATTCTTGCAATAGCCTTTAGAATCATATAGAATAGGTCTACAAAAGTTTTATAATGTCTAGGAGGATGATTAAATGACACAAGTAGTAACAGATGCTACATTTGAACAAGAAACAGCTGAAGGCCTCGTTTTGATTGATTTTTGGGCAACTTGGTGTGGGCCTTGCTTGATGCAAGCACCAATTCTTGAGCAACTTTCTGAAGAAATTTCAGAAGATGAACTTAAGATTGTTAAAATTGATGTTGATGAGAACCCAGAAACAGCTCAGAAGTTTGGAATTATGTCTATTCCAACTTTACTCTTCAAAAAAGATGGTAAGGTTGTTAAGCAAGTAGCAGGTGTACATACAAAAGAACAAATTAAAGCTATCGTTGCCGAGCTTAGCTAACTAATCGTCACAGTCCCGTTTGGGGATTTTTATTTTTAGTTTATTCAAACGACGAGGAGAATCATATGTCTTATTCATTTCAAAATCCTGGTGATGAGGTTATAGAATCTTATTTAAAATCTGCAAAGACGATTGCAATTGTTGGTTTATCTCATCGCAAGGAGGCAGCATCTTATCAGGTTGCTCATTTTCTACAAGCTGCTGGTTATCGTATTATACCAGTAAATCCCAAACTAGAAGGTCAGGAGCTTCTAGGAGAGCATGTTTATGCTCATCTTAAAGATATCCCATTTTCGATTGATATTGTTGATGTATTTAGACGAAGTGAGCTTTTACCAGATGTTGCCTATGATTTTCTTGAAACGGATGCAACAGTTTTTTGGAGTCAAATTGGTCTTGAGAATGAGGAGGCTGAGACTATTCTTCGTCAAGCGAATAGACAGGATATTGTAATGAATCGTTGTACAAAGAGAGAATATATGCGACTCTTTGTTTAATAAAATGAAAAGGTGAGTGAGCTATGCTCGCTCGTTTTTGTTATAATAGAGCTATGATTGAAATTTTTGATACGCATACCCATCTTAATGTGGATAATTTTGCAGGAAAAGAACAAGAAGAAATAGATTTTGCAGCTGAACTAGGTGTTGTTAAAATGAATATTGTCGGTTTTGATAAACCAACAATAAATAAATCTTTAGCACTATCAGAGAGATATGATCAATTATATAGTACGATTGGATGGCATCCTACGGAAGCGGGTTCCTATTCTCAGGAAATTGAGGATATGATTGTATCACAATTGGATAATCCGAAAGTAGTGGCACTTGGGGAAATCGGTTTGGATTATTATTGGATGGAAGATCCTAAAGAAACTCAGATTGATGTCTTTAAGCGTCAAATAGCTTTGTCAAAGGAACACAATTTACCTTTTGTTGTCCATACACGTGATGCACTTGAGGATACCTACGCTGTTATTAAAGAAGTTGGTGTTGGTCCTCGTGGGGGGATTATGCACTCATACTCAGGATCCCTAGAAATAGCTCAAAAATTTGTTGATCTTGGAATGATGATTTCATTTTCAGGTGTTGTAACTTTTAAGAAGGCTTTGGATGTCCAAGAAGCTGCTCAGAAGTTACCTTTAGATAAGATTCTGGTTGAAACGGATGCACCGTATTTGGCACCTGTTCCCAAACGTGGTCGTGAGAATCGTACAGGCTATACACGTTACGTAGTAGACAAGATTGCTGAGCTTCGTGGTTTAACGAGTGAAGAAGTGGCTAGGGCTACTTATGACAATGCGATGAGGATTTTTGGTCTGGATGAATAGAATAAAGATTCAAGAAGTCATAGTCGTAGAAGGTAAGGATGATACGGCAAATTTGAGACGTTTTTATGAGGTGGATACCTATGAGACTAGAGGATCCGCTATTAATGAGGATGACTTAGAGCGTATCGATAAGCTTAATGACTTACGCGGAGTGATTGTTTTTACTGATCCAGACTATAATGGTGAACGTATCCGTAAAATCATTATGGAAGCTGTTCCGACAGCAAAGCATGCTTTTTTAAACCGTGGGGAAGCAACACCAAAATCTAAGACTAAAGGTCGTTCATTGGGTGTTGAGCATGCGAGTTTTGAGGATCTTCAAAAGGCCTTATCTGGAGTTTTAGGTAGTTACGATGATGATAATCAGTTTGATATTAGTAAATTAAATCTTATGAAGTTAGGGCTGCTAATGGGAGCAGATAGTCGAAAGCGTCGAGAATATTTGGGCGAGGCGCTTCGTATTGGTTATTGCAATGGAAAGCAGCTTTTAAAGCGTTTGGAATTGTTTGGAATCACATTAGAGGAGCTAGAAGAGGCTATGTCAAATTACTAGATTACCAGTGATTTTAACATCAAATCGCTACTAAGTAGCTTATTATTGAGGTTGGGATAATTAAGGGTTTGGACCTGTTTTGTGTCCAAGTATAAAAATCGTGAAAATAATAAGAAAAGAGAATAAATGAGAATTGCAGATTATAGCGTGACCAAGGCTGTCCTTGAACGCCATGGCTTTACCTTTAAGAAGTCTTTTGGACAGAACTTCTTAACAGATACAAATATTTTACAAAAAATTGTTGATACGGCAGAGATTGATAAAAGTGTCAATGTAATCGAAATTGGACCTGGTATCGGAGCATTAACAGAATTCTTAGCTGAAAATGCTGCGGAAGTTATGGCTTTTGAAATTGATGATCGCTTGGTTCCGATTTTAGAGGATACATTACGTAATCATGAAAATGTTAACGTAATTAATGAAGATGTTCTCAAGGCGGATTTACAGACACGTGTCAAAGAGTTTAAAAATCCAGAACTACCAATTAAGGTAGTCGCCAATTTGCCATATTATATTACGACGCCAATCTTGATGCATTTGATTGAGAGTAAGATTCCTTTTGCAGAATTTGTTGTTATGATGCAAAAAGAGGTTGCTGACCGCATTTCTGCAGAGCCTAATAGCAAGGCTTATGGTTCTCTATCAATTGCTGTGCAGTATTATATGACCGCTAAAGTGGCATTTGTTGTCCCTCGTACAGTCTTTGTACCAGCCCCGAATGTTGACTCAGCAATTTTGAAGATGACGCGCCGTGAACAACCGTTGGTTGAAGTTAAAGATGAGGATTTCCTTTTCCGAGTGGCTAAGGCTAGCTTTGTCCATCGTCGTAAGACATTGTGGAATAATTTAACAAATCATTTTGGTAAATCTGAAGAAGTGAAAACCAAACTTGAGCAGGCTTTGGAAATTGCTGATATAAAACCTTCTATTCGTGGAGAGGCTCTATCTATTTCTGATTTTGCACACTTATCAGATGCTTTGAGTGAAGCAGGTCTATAATTCAAAAATCCCACTGAATTTCAGTGGGATTTTTAGCTATGCGGAGAAAGGGATTTGAACCCTCACGCTTGAAAAAGCACATGCGCCTGAAGCATGCGTGTCTGCCATTCCACCACCTCCGCAGTGATAGGATTATTATACTGCAAATTACTAAAAATGCAAGGAGCTTAAGGAAATGGAAATGTGGTTTGTTTTGGATCAGAAAAGCGTGTTGTTTTGTGGTATAATAGGGCTATTAAACGATTGAGGAGTTCACTTGCAAGGAAGAATTATCAAAGCACTGGCAGGTTTCTATTATGTAGAGCATGATGGTGTTGTATACCAGACGCGTGCGCGAGGAAATTTTAGAAAAAAAGGACAAACACCTTACGTTGGGGATTTTGTCGAATTTTCAGCAGAGGAAAATTCAGAAGGCTATATCCTTAAAATTGGTCAACGAATCAATAGCTTAGTGCGCCCACCCATTGTCAATATAGATCAGGCTGTGGTCATTATGTCTGCTAAGGAACCGGATTTCAATAGTAATCTTCTGGACCGTTTCTTGGTTTTACTAGAGCATAAAAATATAAAACCTGTAATTTATATTTCTAAGATGGATTTGGTTGAAGATGATTCAGAAATGAAAGCCATTCAAAAACAGTATCAAAAAATTGGTTTTGATTTTATCTTCAGTTTGGAAGAACTATTGCCGCTCTTGACTGCTAAAATAACAGTCTTTATGGGACAGACAGGTGTTGGAAAATCAACCTTGTTGAACCGTATTGCCCCACAGTTACATTTAGAAACAGGTGAGATTTCAGACAGTTTAGGTCGTGGGCGTCATACTACAAGGGCTGTAAGTCTTTATGATGTTCATGGAGGGAAGATTGCTGACACACCAGGATTCTCTTCGCTAGATTATGAAGTGGATAATGCAGAGGACTTGAGTGAAGCTTTTCCAGAAATCCGTCAAGCTAGTCATGGCTGTAAATTCCGTTCTTGTACTCATACCCATGAGCCTTCTTGTGCTGTTAAGGATGAGGTTGAAGATGGCCAAATATGGCAAGTCCGTTATGATAATTACCTTCAATTTTTAAGTGAAATTGAAAATCGTCGTGAAACATATAAAAAAACTGTAAAAAGAAAGTAGGTCTCTCATGTCATATAAAATTGCTCCTTCTATCCTAGCTGCTGATTACGCTAATTTTGCTTCAGAACTAGCTCGTATTGATGCATCAGGTGCGGAATATGTTCACATTGATATTATGGATGGTCAATTTGTTCCTAATATCAGTTGGGGAGCAGATGTGGTTGCTAGCATGCGTAAACATAGCAAGTTAGTTTTTGATTGTCACCTTATGGTTGTTGATCCTGAGCGTTATGTGGATGCCTATGCACAAGCTGGTGCAGATATCATGACTATTCATGTTGAAGCCACTAAGCATATCCATGGTGCCCTCCAGAAAATCAAAGCTGCTGGTATGAAAGCAGGTGTTGTGATTAATCCTGGAACCCCAGTTGAGGCACTTATTCCTGTACTTGATTTAGTCGATCAAGTACTTATCATGACTGTAAATCCAGGTTTTGGTGGTCAGGCGTTCATTCCAGAAATGATGTCTAAAGTAGAGCGTGTTGTGGAGCTTCGTGAAAAAGGTGGCTATTCATTCGATATTGAAGTTGATGGTGGTGTAGATAACAACACTATTGCAGCATGTGCCAAGGCGGGGGCTAATGTTTTTGTAGCGGGCTCTTACCTCTTCAAAAATCCTGATTTGACAGCGCAAGTTCAAACGCTTCGTGATGCTATCGATGCCTAAAATAGCTTTATTTGTCGGTGGTGAGCTAGAGTGGTTCGCTACCGATTTTGATTATTTTGTTGGGGTGGATCGTGCGTGCTTACGTTTGTTGGATTTAGGTTTACCTCTTGATTTGGCTGTCGGAGACTTTGATTCAGTATCTCGGTCAGAGTTAGAGATGATTCAATCAGCTGCCAAAGATTGTATGATTGCTCCAGCTGAAAAGGATGATACGGATACAGAGTTAGCCCTAAAAATTATATTTCAGCTATATCCTGAGGCGGAAGTAACTATTTTTGGTGCTTTTGGTGGCAGAATTGATCATATGTTATCAAATATATTTTTGGTCAGCGATCCTGAATTAGCTCCTTTTATGAGGCGTATCTGTTTGCGAGATAAGCAAAATAAGATTACTTATTATCCAGAAGGAAGTCATAAAGTTTTACCAGAACCCGGAATGACATATGTTTCTTTTTTACATGAAGGAGATGGAGAACTGACGATTTTGGGAGCAAAATACGAATTAACTAGTATGAATTATTTCCAGAAGAAAATCTATTCTAGCAATGAATTCGTTGATGGTCCTATTCAAGTGCTTGTGCCAAATGGATATGTGATTGTCATCCAGACTAAAGATAGGAGTTAGTATGATCTATCTACTTACACTTTTAACTTTATTAAGCTTGGGGATTCTTATTTCTCTTTTCTTGAAGAATATGGAGTTAAAAGAACAGATTAATAAGAGTTTGGAAGAAAATGCAGATAATCTTTCAGATCAAGTTTCGTTTCAATTGGAAAGTTTTGCTAAGACAAACCAACTGGAAACAACAAAGCAATTGAACCAATTGCAGATGGAACTATATCAACAGTTGACAGATATCCGAGAGGTTTTACATCAAAATTTGTCTGATAATCGAGACCGTTCCGACCAACGCCTTGAGCAAATAAACCAAAGCTTAACCAAAGCTGTTAAAGATATGCAGGATTCCAATGAGAAACGTTTGGAACAAATGCGTCAGACAGTTGAAGAGAAACTTGAGCAAACCTTACAAACACGTTTACAAGCCTCTTTTGAGACGGTTTCAAGACAATTAGAGTCGGTTAACCAGGGCTTGGGGGAAATGAAAAATGTAGCCAAGGATGTTGGAAGTCTTAACAAGGTCCTTTCAAATACAAAAACACGAGGTATTTTGGGAGAGCTTCAATTAGGGCAAATTATTGAAGACATATTGACTGTTAATCAGTACGAGCGAGAATTTCCTACGGTATCAGGTTCAAGTGAACGAGTTGAATATGCAATCAAAATGCCAGGAAACCATAAAGATGAATATATCTACCTTCCCATTGATTCTAAGTTTCCTTTGGAAGATTACTATCGTCTGGAAGATGCTTATGAGTCTGGTAATAAAGAAGAGATTGAGAATCACCGTAAGTCACTTCTGACTAGTATTAAGCGATTTGCAAAGGATATTAACAAGAAGTATCTTAACCCACCTGAAACTACAAATTTTGGCATATTATTTTTGCCGACAGAAGGACTTTATGCTGAGGTAGTACGCCAACCAGCCTTCTTTGACGCCCTTCGTCGCGAGGAGAATATTGTTATCGCAGGGCCGTCAACCTTATCAGCACTCTTGAATTCATTGTCTGTAGGATTTAGAACTTTGAATATTCAAAAGAATGCGGATGATATTAGTAAGATTTTAGGCAACGTCAAACTAGAGTTTGGCAGGTTTGGAGATATGTTAGCTAAAGCTCAGAAACAATTGAATACAGCAAGTAAAACCGTCGATAGTCTTCTTAACACAAGGAGTAGGGCAATTGTTAGAGCTCTTGATACAATTGAAACCTATCAAGACAGTGCGACACAAAGTTTGTTGGATTTACCACGATTAGAAAACGAGGACAAGCATGAAGATTAATCAAATGAAAAAAGACGAGTATTTTGAAGGTTTTTATCTGATTAAGCGTGCAGAGGTACGTAAGACAAGAGCAGGAAAGGATTACATTGCCTTTACATTCCAGGATGATACTGGAGAGATTTCAGGCAACCTATGGGATGCTCAGCCTTATAATGTCGAAGAATTTACCGCAGGTAAAGTAGTGCATATGGAGGGCCGTCGAGAGGTTTATAATAATACTCCTCAGGTAAACCAAATTACCTTACGCTTGCCTACATTTGGTGAGCCAAATGATCCGGCTGATTTCAAAGAGAAACCACCAGTAAATCCTTCCGAAGTACGCGAATACCTAGAGCAAATGATTTTCAAGATTGAGGAAGCAACTTGGCAGCGTGTTGTTCGTGCCCTCTATCGAAAGTATAATAAAGAGTTTTTCACTTTTCCAGCTGCTAAAACAAATCATCATGCCTTTGAAAGTGGACTAGCCTATCATACAGCTACTATGGTTCGCTTAGCGGACAGCATTGGAGATATTTATCCAGAGCTCAATAAGAGTCTACTCTTTGCCGGAATTATGCTTCATGATTTAGCTAAGGTTATTGAACTTACTGGTCCTGAAAATACTGAGTATACGGTTCGTGGAAACTTGATTGGTCATATTGCTTTGATTGATGAAGAAATCACTAAGGTGCTCATGGAGCTCAATATTGACGATACGCGTGAGGATGTCGTTGTTTTGCGTCATGTTATTCTCAGCCATCATGGACAACTAGAGTATGGTAGTCCAGTGCGCCCCCGTATTATGGAGGCAGAAATTATTCATATGATTGATAATCTTGATGCCAGTATGATGATGATGACGACAGCCCTTAACCTAGTAGGTCCAGGAGAAATGACAAATCGTCTCTTTGCTATGGATAATCGTTCTTTCTACAAGCCAAAATTTGATTAAAATCGAAATTAAGCGAGCATTTCATATGAAAATGTTCGTTTTTTGCTGTATTATGGTATAATAGTTAAAAAGTACAGAAAATATAGGTAACATATGAAATTAAAACGAAGTGAGCGCATGGTAGTGATTTCAAACTACCTGATTAATAATCCTTATCAATTGACAAGCCTCAACACCTTTGCAGAACGTTATGAAGCTGCAAAGTCTTCAATCTCAGAAGATGTTGCTATCATTAAAAAAGCTTTTGAGGAAAGTCAAATAGGAGAAATCGAAACAGTAACTGGTGCATCTGGTGGCGTTATGTTTACACCGACTATTTCTGATGAAGATGCAAGAAGTCTGGTTGAAGATCTTTGTAAACGTCTTTCCGAGAGTGATCGTATCTTACCAGGTGGTTATCTCTACCTATCTGATTTATTGAGTACACCGTCTATTTTAAAAAATGTTGGTCGTATCATTGCCAGTGCCTTTAAAGGACAAAAAATTGATGCCGTTATGACAGTTGCAACCAAAGGAGTTCCTTTAGCAAATGCAGTAGCAGATGTCTTGAACATTCCATTTGTTATCGTTCGTCGTGACTTGAAAATTACAGAAGGTTCAACCGTATCGGTAAACTACGTTAGTGGTTCAAGTGATCGTATTGAAAAGATGTTCCTTTCAAAACGTAGTTTGAAACCAAATAGCCGCGTCCTTATTGTTGATGATTTTCTTAAAGGTGGCGGTACCATTACGGGTATGATTAGCTTGCTTTCAGAATTTGATAGTGAGTTAGTAGGTGTAGCTGTATTCGCAGAAAATGCTAAAGGCGATCGTGATATCCATGAATATAAATCATTACTTACTGTTTCTGACATCGATGTAAAAGCACAGAAGGTAGAAGTTGAAGTCGGTAATATTTTTGATAAATAATTAATCTACGATAGTATTCCTAATTTAACGATTAGGAATTTTTCTTTTTAACAAGAAAGTCTTGACAATAATCATCAAAAAATGATACTATATTAGACGGTACTTTTTACTTTTGGTCTCTCAAAAGTGTACAGAGACGTGCTGACATAAGTTGCAAAAGTACACAAAGATATGGGCTGTCACCAAGTGCCATATCAACCAAAAATAAAAAAACACAGGAGAATGTAGATGCCTACAATTAACCAATTGGTTCGTAAACCACGTCAATCAAAAGTTGTTAAATCTAAATCACCAGCTTTGAACGTTGGTTACAACAGCCACAAAAAAGTTCAAACTAACGTATCTTCACCACAAAAACGTGGTGTTGCAACACGTGTTGGAACAATGACACCTAAGAAACCTAACTCAGCCCTTCGTAAATTCGCTCGTGTACGTTTGAGCAACCTTATCGAAGTTACTGCTTACATCCCAGGTATCGGACACAACCTCCAAGAACACAGCGTTGTTCTTATCCGTGGTGGACGTGTAAAAGACCTTCCAGGGGTACGTTACCACATCGTCCGTGGTGCACTTGATACTGCAGGTGTAGCTGATCGTAAACAAAGCCGTTCTAAATACGGTGCTAAACGTCCTAAAGGATAAGAAGGGAGATAAGATAAAATGAGTCGTAAAAATAGAGCGCCTAAACGCGAAGTATTGGCAGATCCATTGTACAATTCAAAAATCGTTACACGTCTTATCAACCGTGTAATGCTTGACGGTAAACGTGGTACTGCTGCAACAATCGTATACGATGCTTTCGAGCAAATCAAAGAAGCAACTGGAAACGATGCTCTTGAAGTATTTGAAACAGCTATGGACAACATCATGCCTGTACTTGAAGTACGTGCACGTCGTGTCGGTGGTTCAAACTACCAAGTCCCAGTTGAAGTTCGTCCAGAACGTCGTACAACTCTTGGTCTTCGTTGGTTGGTTAACGCATCACGTGCGCGTGGTGAACACACTATGAAAGATCGTCTTGCAAAAGAAATCATGGATGCTGCAAACAACACTGGTGCATCAGTTAAGAAACGTGAAGATACTCACAAAATGGCTGAAGCAAACCGTGCCTTTGCACACTTCCGCTGGTAATCATAAGTTTCAAGCTGAATTACAGTCATATATTCATAAGCTAAGATTATGGATTTGTAATAGGCTGACTCTGAATTTAAATAATATTATTCATATCATTTGAAAACCAGTTAAATATTAGTGAAAAAACGGGTAGGTCCTGCCTATCCGTTTTTTGACAATAATGTTATAATAAATAAGTAAACTAAAATATTTATAGGAGAATAAACCTAATGGCACGCGAATTTTCACTTGCAAAAACTCGTAATATCGGTATCATGGCCCACGTCGATGCCGGTAAAACAACTACAACAGAGCGTATCCTTTACTACACTGGTAAAATCCACAAAATCGGTGAAACTCACGAAGGTGCATCACAAATGGACTGGATGGAGCAAGAACAAGAGCGTGGTATCACAATCACATCTGCCGCTACAACAGCACAATGGGATGGTCACCGCGTTAACATCATCGATACACCAGGACACGTGGACTTCACAATCGAAGTACAACGTTCACTCCGTGTATTGGATGGTGCCGTAACCGTTCTTGACTCACAATCAGGTGTAGAACCTCAAACTGAAACAGTTTGGCGTCAAGCAACTGAGTATGGTGTTCCACGTATCGTATTTGCCAACAAAATGGATAAAATCGGTGCAGACTTCCTTTACTCAGTAAGCACACTTCACGATCGTCTTCAAGCAAACGCACACCCAATCCAATTGCCAATCGGTGCTGAAGATGATTTCCGTGGTATCATTGACTTGATTAAAATGAAAGCTGAAATCTATACTAATGACCTTGGTACAGATATTCTTGAAGAAGATATTCCAGCTGATTACGTTGATCAAGCAAACGAATACCGTGAAAAATTGATCGAAGCAGTTGCTGAAACTGACGAAGATTTGATGATGAAATACCTTGAAGGTGAAGAAATCACTAACGAGGAATTGAAAGCAGCTATCCGTCGTGCAACAATCAACGTTGAATTCTTCCCAGTTCTTTGTGGTTCTGCCTTCAAGAACAAAGGTGTTCAATTGATGCTTGATGCGGTTATCGATTACCTTCCAAGTCCACTTGATATCCCTGCAATCAAAGGTATCAACCCAGATACAGACGAAGAAGAAACTCGTCCAGCATCTGATGATGAGCCATTTGCAGCTCTTGCCTTCAAGATCATGACTGACCCATTTGTAGGTCGTTTGACATTTATCCGTGTTTACTCAGGTATCCTTCAATCAGGTTCATATGTAATGAACACATCTAAAGGTAAACGTGAACGTATCGGACGTATCCTTCAAATGCACGCTAACAGCCGTCAAGAAATTGAACAAGTATACGCTGGTGATATCGCTGCTGCTATCGGTTTGAAAGATACTACAACTGGTGACTCATTGACTGATGAAAAAGCTAAAGTTATTCTTGAGTCAATCGAAGTTCCAGAACCAGTTATCCAATTGATGGTTGAGCCTAAGACTAAAGCTGACCAAGATAAGATGGGTATCGGTCTTCAAAAACTTGCTGAAGAAGATCCAACATTCCGTGTTGAAACTAACCCTGAAACTGGTGAAACAGTTATCTCTGGTATGGGTGAACTTCACCTTGATGTCCTTGTTGACCGTTTGAAACGTGAACACAAAGTTGAAGCAAACGTTGGTGCTCCACAAGTATCTTACCGTGAAACATTCCGTGCTGGAACACAAGCACGTGGATTCTTCAAACGTCAATCTGGTGGTAAAGGTCAGTTTGGTGATGTTTGGATTGAATTTACTCCAAATGAAGAAGGTAAAGGTTTCGAATTCGAAAATGCTATCGTCGGTGGTGTGGTTCCACGTGAATTCATCCCTGCAGTAGAAAAAGGATTGGAAGAATCTATGGCTAACGGTGTCCTTGCTGGATACCCAATGGTTGACATCAAAGCTAAGCTTTACGATGGTTCATACCACGATGTCGATTCATCTGAAACTGCCTTCAAGATTGCTGCGTCTCTTGCACTTAAAGAAGCTGCTAAGACTGCACAACCAACTATCCTTGAACCAATGATGCTTGTAACAATCACTGTTCCTGAAGAAAACCTTGGTGATGTTATGGGTCACGTTACAGCTCGTCGTGGACGTGTTGATGGTATGGAAGCACATGGTAACAGCCAAATTGTTCGTGCATATGTTCCACTTGCTGAAATGTTCGGTTATGCAACAACACTTCGTTCTGCAACACAAGGACGTGGTACATTCATGATGGTATTTGACCACTATGAAGATGTTCCTAAATCAGTTCAAGAAGAAATCATCAAGAAAAATTCTGGTGAAGCTTAATTAGAACTTATAAAGTTAAGGTACTTATGAAAGTAAGTGCCTTTTTCTATTTGCAATTTTTTGAAAAAAATTATATAATATGACTGTTGAAAGGTTGAGTTGAAAGCGCTCAAGTTAATCTTTTCACAATAGGGAGAGCTTGCTCTCAAAATTATATTTATTTGATTTTCATAAGGAGGAAATCACTAATGGTAGTTAAAGTTGGTATTAACGGTTTCGGTCGTATCGGTCGTCTTGCTTTCCGTCGTATCCAAAACGTAGAAGGTGTTGAAGTTACACGCATCAACGACCTTACAGATCCAGTTATGCTTGCACACTTGTTGAAATACGACACAACTCAAGGTCGTTTCGACGGTACTGTTGAAGTTAAAGATGGTGGATTTGAAGTTAACGGTAAATTCGTTAAAGTTTCTGCTGAACGTGACCCAGAACAAATTGACTGGGCTAACGACGGTGTAGAAATCGTTCTTGAAGCAACTGGTTTCTTTGCTAAGAAAGATGCTGCTGAAAAACACTTGCACGAAGGTGGAGCTAAGAAAGTTGTTATCACTGCTCCTGGTGGAAACGATGTTAAAACAATCGTATTTAACACTAACCACGACATCCTTGACGGTACTGAAACAGTTATCTCAGGTGCTTCATGTACTACAAACTGCTTGGCTCCAATGGCTAAAGCATTGCAAGATAACTTCGGTGTTAAACAAGGTTTGATGACTACTATCCACGCTTACACTGGTGACCAAATGATCCTTGACGGACCACACCGTGGTGGTGACCTTCGTCGTGCACGTGCTGGTGCTGCAAACATCGTTCCTAACTCAACTGGTGCTGCTAAAGCTATCGGTTTGGTTATCCCAGAATTGAACGGTAAATTTGACGGTGCTGCACAACGTGTTCCAGTTCCAACTGGATCAGTTACTGAATTGGTAGCAGTTCTTGAAAAAGACGTTACTGTTGATGAAGTGAACGCAGCTATGAAAGCAGCTTCAAACGAATCATTCGGTTACACTGAAGATCCAATCGTATCTTCAGATATCGTAGGTATTTCTTACGGTTCATTGTTTGATGCAACTCAAACTAAAGTACAAACTGTTGATGGTAAACAATTGGTTAAAGTTGTTTCTTGGTACGACAACGAAATGTCATACACTTCACAACTTGTACGTACTCTTGAATACTTCGCGAAAATCGCTAAATAATTCAATTGTATAAAAAGAAGAGCTTCGGCTCTTTTTTTTATTTCTCAAAATAATAAAACAGCCGTACAAATTGGCTGTTATAATCTCAGTAGTATTGTGATTTATGAATAAGCTAGAAGGCATTCCAAATAAGTAGAAAGAGCATGACACAACCCCAGGAGTTTTTATTGTGTTTTTGAATGGCTATCATACCATAAATTAGTATAAAAACGGTAAGTGCTTCAAATAAGGTATAGATATCAAAACCAATGATTCCATGGATAAGAAGGCAAAAAATCGCACAAGTTATTGCTCCACTATCTAACCAAGAGTAAGGAGATGGAAAACGTATGCGTATCTTTTCAGCGATGACTACATAGTTAAATCCTTCCCAGAATCCCCAAATAAGACAGATGAATAGGTATGCTAGGATATTACTAGGAAATGATTGTATCATTACTTCTTTTGTTAATTGTATTGATTGAAGAGGTAGATAGGAATGAAACTGGTGAGTAACTACTTTCAATATGATAAGTGGTAAGGCTATAAGAAGAGATTGAAAAAGGGTAGGAACTAGATTTTTTGTGATTAATCTATAGTATCTGAAAGATTCTTTACGATAAAGCATAACAGTGCTGGTTCCCAAGCCTGCAATGGCAAATTGACAACTGGCTAATAAGATTAATCGAAGCCATAGTGGTACTGAGGTTTGGTTAGTGTAGGAAAAAAGAGTTGGTTTAAAAGTAAGAAAGAGGAGAAGAGGAACAAGGGTAAGAATGAGGATTACATTTAGATCATAGTCAGCTTGTTGCTGCCGATTGTTTAGTTGTTTTTTCATAGCTTTTTTACCTTTCTATTTTGATTATATGATAAATGTATTATACTAGCAATAAGCTAGAAATCCTTCTGATTTTGCTATCTCTTTTATGCATTTTGTGATATAATGAAAACGTATTAAAAAATTAAGGAGTCTGATCAAATGGCTAAATTGACTGTTAAAGATGTTGACTTGAAAGGGAAAAAAGTTCTCGTTCGTGTTGACTTCAACGTACCTGTAAAAGATGGCGTGATCACTAACGATAACCGTATCACTGCTGCTCTTCCAACTATCAAGTACATTCTTGAACAAGGTGGACGTGCAATCCTCTTCTCTCACCTTGGACGTGTAAAAGAAGAAGCTGATAAGGATGGTAAATCACTTGCTCCTGTAGCTGCTGACTTGGCTGCAAAATTGGGTCAAGACGTTAAATTTATCCCGGGCGTTACACGTGGTGCAGAATTGGAAGCAGCTGTTAATGCTCTTGAAGATGGACAAGTTCTCTTGGTTGAAAACACTCGTTTTGAAGATGTTGATGGCAAGAAAGAATCTAAAAACGATCCTGAACTTGGTAAATACTGGGCATCACTTGGAGATGGTATCTTCGTAAACGATGCATTCGGTACAGCTCACCGTGCACACGCATCTAACGTTGGTATCTCAGCAAATGTTGACAAAGCTGTTGCTGGTTTCCTTCTTGAAAACGAAATTGCTTACATTAAAGAAGCAGTTGAAACTCCAGAACGTCCATTCGTAGCTATCCTTGGTGGTTCTAAAGTATCTGATAAGATTGGTGTTATCGAAAACCTTCTTGCAAAAGCTGATAAAGTTCTTATCGGTGGTGGTATGACTTACACGTTCTACAAAGCACAAGGTATCGAAATCGGTAACTCACTTGTAGAAGAAGATAAACTTGATGTTGCTAAAGCTCTTCTTGAAAAATCAAACGGTAAATTGATCTTGCCAGTTGACTCAAAAGAAGCTAATGCATTTGCTGACTACACTGAAGTGAAAGACACTGAAGGTGAAGCAGTAGACCCAGGTTTCCTTGGTTTGGATATCGGTCCTAAATCAATTGCTGAATTCGATAAAGCCTTGACTGGTGCGAAAACAGTTGTATGGAACGGACCTATGGGTGTATTTGAAAACCCTGACTTCCAAGCTGGTACAATCGGTGTGATGGACGCTATCGTAAAACAACCAGGCGTTAAATCAATCATCGGTGGTGGTGATTCAGCTGCCGCAGCTATCAACCTTGGTCGTGCAGATAAATTCTCATGGATCTCTACTGGTGGTGGTGCTTCTATGGAACTTCTTGAAGGTAAAGAACTTCCAGGATTGGCTGCACTTACTGATAAATAAGTCTATTAGAATGATAAGAGTTGGGAAACCAACTCTTTTTTGTGTCATCTCATTGAGTGTTTGATAGAGGCTAAAACTATTATTGGAAAGTAAGTTTCTCTCTAAAAATTGGCGATTATTAGTTAGAACTTTGCAGTAACATAATGTATAAGTAGCCAAAAGCTTCATAATCATGTTAAAATGGTAAAATGGGATTGAAATTTGAACCGAAAAAATTGAAATTTGGTATGCGTACACTTAAGACGGGCCTTGCTGTCTTTCTTGTTTTAGGTCTTTTTTCTGCTTTAGGTTGGGAAGGGCTTCAGATTGGTTGTTTGACAGCAGTCTTTAGTCTTCGAGAAAACTTTGATAGAAGTATTCAGTTTGGTAAATCACGTATTTTTGCGAATACGGTTGGAGGTCTTTTGTCGCTATTATTTTACTTTGTGAATATGTGGTTTCATCATTCAGTTTGGGTGACCTTGCTATTGGTTCCAATTTTGACAATGTTAACGATTGTCATTAATGTGTCTTTTAATAATGCTTCTGGTGTTATTGGAGGGGTGGCTGCACTTTTGATTATTACCTTGTCTATTCCGCCTGATAATACCTTTACTTATGTTATTGCTAGAGTCTTTGAAACTTTCTGTGGAGTCTTTATAGCAATCCTTGTCAATTATGATTATGATTGGCTACTTAAACATTTAAAATAAGAATGATAGGGTTCTATTGGACTCTATTTTTTATGAATTTTCGATAAAATCCTTAAATTAGAGCGAATACACAATGTAATGTTCGGTAATTGCTTATTGTGTAAGAAAAAGTGACATAAACTGTTGACATGTAGAAATATTCAGAATATAATTGTTAGGAAAGGAGGATGATCATGGCAAGAGAGAAAGAATTAAGGCGTTCTCTAGCTGTTTTTCCGATTGGAACAGTTATGAAGTTGACGGATTTAACCGCTCGTCAAATTCGTTACTATGAAGATCAAGGTTTAATTCAACCTGAACGTACAGCTGGAAATCGTCGGATGTACTCATTAAATGATATGGATCGTTTATTGGAAATCAAAGATTTTTTGGATGATGGTTACAATATTGCAGCGATTAAACATGAGTACGAAGAGCGTGAAGTTCGTGCCCAACAAAAACAAGTGGCTTTAACAGATGCGGACGTTCGACGTATCTTGCATGATGAACTCCTTCAGCAAGGCCGTTTTACGACCCCGTCACAACAATTTGGTAACTTGCGTATCTAATTACGCTTTGAACTTTTATTTTTGGTTTTTATAAAGGAGACCCCTATTATGGCAATCACAGCAGCTGATATTCGTCGCGAAGTCAAAGAGAAGAATGTTACTTTCTTGCGTTTAATGTTCTCTGATATCCTTGGTGTTATGAAGAACGTTGAAATTCCTGCGACAGATGAACAGTTGGATAAGGTACTTTCAAATAAAGCTATGTTTGATGGTTCATCAATCGAGGGATTTGTTCGTATCAACGAATCTGATATGTATCTTTACCCAGATCTTGATACGTGGACAGTTTTCCCTTGGGGCGATGAAAATGGTGCAGTAGCTGGTCTTATTTGTGATATCTATACTTCTGCGGGTGAACCATTTGCTGGTGACCCTCGTGGTAACTTGAAAAAAGCTTTGCGTCATATGGAAGAAGTTGGTTATAAATCATTTAACCTTGGACCAGAACCAGAATTTTTCCTTTTCAAATTAGATGAGCAAGGTAATCCTACGCTTGAAGTTAACGATAAAGGTGGTTATTTTGACCTTGCTCCAACTGACCTTGCAGACAACACACGTCGTGAAATCGTTAATGTGTTGACAGAAATGGGATTTGATGTTGAGGCATCTCACCATGAAGTGGCGGTTGGTCAACATGAAATCGACTTCAAGTATACAGATGTTTTGAAGGCTTGCGATAATATCCAAATTTTCAAATTGGTTGTTAAGACAATCGCTCGCAAACATGGTCTTTATGCGACATTTATGGCGAAACCTAAATATGGTATTGCTGGTAGCGGTATGCACTGTAACATGTCTCTCTTCACTGAAGAAGGAAATGCATTCTTTGATCCAGAGGATCCACGTGGTATGCAATTGTCTCAAGACGCTTACTACTTCCTTGGTGGTTTGATGAAACATGCATACAACTATACTGCAATTATTAACCCAACAGTTAACTCTTACAAACGTTTGGTTCCTGGATATGAAGCTCCTGTATATATTGCATGGGCAGGTAGCAACCGTTCACCATTGATCCGCGTTCCTGCGTCTCGTGGTATGGGTACACGTTTGGAATTGCGTTCAGTAGACCCAATGGCAAACCCATACTTGGCACTTGCTGTTCTTTTGGAAGCTGGTCTTGATGGTATTATTAACAAGATTGATGCTCCAGATCCAGTTGAAACAAACATTTACTCAATGTCTCCTGAAGAACGTAAAGAAGCAGGTATTATTGATTTGCCATCAACACTTCGTAACGCTCTTAAAGCATTGGAAACAGATGAAGTGGTTCGTCAAGCTTTGGGTAATCATATCTATACAAACTTCCTTGATGCGAAACGTATGGAATGGGCAAGCTATGCTACCTTTGTTTCACAATGGGAAATTGATAACTACTTGGACATTTATTAAGAAATTAAATTTGAAAATCAGGTTATGCCTGGTTTTCTTTTTCTTTTAAATTTATTAAGTTCTTGGACAAATTACGTAGTTTTAACTGAGCTGTTTTCTTTTGTCATATTTCTTTATTCCTCCTTAATCGCATTAAAATATGAGAGTGTTAAACTAATTTCATATTAATCTTATTCAGGGGGAAATATGAAAACTACAAAAAAAGCTGCTTTGGCAGCAGCCTCAAGTGCATTATTGCTCGGTCTTACAGTCGCACAAACAGTTAATGCTGATACTTATACAGTTCAAAATGGAGATTCATTCTTTGGGATTGCTAGTCAATATGGTGTAGATCCTTATCAATTAGCAGCTGAAAATGGCATGACTATTTGGTCAACAATTGTTCCTGGTGGAAGCTTGGAAGTTTCAGGAGCTACTACGGCAGTTGAAGAAACAACAGAAGTTTCTTCTTCAGAGGTAACAGCTACTGATTCAGATGCTACTTGGAATCGTTATCCAGTTGGTCAATGTACATGGGGTGTTAAGGAAGTCGCTCCATGGGCAAGTAACTGGTGGGGTAATGGTGGCGATTGGGCCGGAAGCGCTGCTAGCCAAGGTTATGCTGTAGGTTCAACACCTGTGACAGGATCAATTGTATGTTGGACTGATGGTGGTTATGGTCACGTTGGTTATGTAACACAAGTTGGTCAAGATGGTCAAATTCAAATCTTGGAGTCAAATTATCAAGGTCAACAACAAATCAATAACTATCGTGGTTGGTTTGATCCACAAAATTCACTAACACCAGGTTCAGTATCTTACATTTATCCAGGTGCATAAAACGAAAAGAAGCGCTTATAGCGCTTTTTTACTTACTGAAGGATTGTGTATTGGACTAGATTTAAACTTAAAAAATGGTAGCTAGATGGCTACCATTTTTTTATTTATCAGGTGTGAGAATCATTGGAATAATGATTGGTTCACGTTCTGTTTTTTCATACAAGAATGGGCGTAAAGCATTGACGATAGCTCCGTTAACAGATTGGATGCTAGCATCCTTATTCTTAAGAGCGATACGAATAGCATTGAATAGAATGCGTTGGCTTTCGCGGATAAGATCGCCAGATTCACGCATATAGATGAAGCCACGACTGAGGATGTCTGGACCAGCTAGAATCATCTTAGACTTGAAGTCAACAGTAGCTACGGCAAGTACGACACCATCTTCAGAAAGATCACGACGGTCACGAAGAACCGCGGCTCCGATATCCCCAATACCATTACCATCAACATAGATATCTTGGGCATTGAAGTGACCTGCACGACGTGCAGAGTCTTTTGTTAGGGCTAAGACATCACCATTTTCCATAATGAAGATATTATCTTTTGGAACGCCACAATCAACAGCAAGACCTGCGTGGACTTTCTGCATGCGGTATTCACCGTGAACAGGCATGAAGAATTTTGGTTTTATCAAACGAAGCATTAGTTTTTGCTCTTGTTGACCACCGTGTCCAGAGGTATGGATATTGTTGATTTTACCGTGGATAACATCAACACCAGCTTCTTGAATAGTATTAATCAGACGGTTAACGCTAGTGGTGTTCCCTGGAATAGGACTAGATGAGAAGATGACAGTGTCACCAGGTTGTAGTGTCACTTGGCGGTGCATACCATTGGCGATACGTGCAAGGGCCGCCATAGGCTCCCCTTGAGAACCGGTACACATGATAAGAATCTCACTGGCGTGGTAGTTTTTCATTTCACTAGGATCAATGATAGTCCCTTTTGGAACCTTGATGTAACCTAGTTCAACCCCATTGACAATGGCTTTTTCCATAGAACGTCCGAAGACAACAATCTTACGGCCAGTTTTTACAGCGGCTTCGGCAGCTTGTTGAAGACGGAAAATGTTTGAGGCAAATGAGGCGAAAATAATACGTCCGTGGATGCCTTCAATAATTTTCATAATGGATTGGCCAACAACCTTCTCGGAATTAGTGAAAGTTGGTACTTCAGCATTGGTTGAGTCTGAGAGGAGGCAAAGAACGCCTTCCTCACCAAGTGCAGCCATACGGTGAAGGTCTGCTGGTTCCCCTACTGGGGTGAAGTCAAACTTAAAGTCACCGGTACACACAATTTTACCTTGAGGTGTATGGATGACAATACCGAGAGGTTCTGGAATTGAGTGAGTAGTACGGAAGAAGGTCACGCTCATATTTTTGAAAGTAAGCTCTGTATTAGCATTAATTTCGTAGAGTTGTGCGTCACGAAGTAGTCCGTGTTCTTCCAATTTTCCTTTGATAAGAGCAAGAGCAAGCGGTCCTGCATAAATTGGGATATTTGCCTGTTTAAGAAGGAAGGGAATCCCACCAATATGGTCTTCGTGACCGTGGGTAATGACAAGTGCCTTTACACGATCAACGTTTTCAACGATGTAAGAATAGTCTGGGATGACATAGTCGATTCCGAGAAGATCGTCTTCGGGGAATTTAATACCCGCATCGACGATGATAATCTCATCTTGGTATTCAATACCATAGGTATTTTTACCGATTTCCCCCAAACCACCAATCGCATAAACCCCAACTTCTTCAGGTTTTAGATTGATTTTTGATGCCATGGTCTTAGAACTCCGTTACTTCAAAAACGCCTGTTTCTTTTTCGTATTCAAGGGCTTTTTCTGAGAGGAGCTCGATGAATTCGATGTTATAGGCAGTGTTTTTTTCGATGATTTGACGAGCTTGGATACGTCCCTCAAGTTCAGTTTCTGCATCGATATCTAGGTAGAGTGATTTTGTCTGTTCACGGCGTGGATTACGCTCTTTAGTTTCTTGGTAAAAGACTTTATAAATCATGGTTTTCCTTTCTTTCCAAAAGGCTCTGCCATTCTATAAAAAAACCGGTCAAGTTAATCTTTCTATGATTTACTTGACGTTATGATATTCACTTTATGAGTAATAGCTAGTAGCCTTGATTCGTTTAACAATTACTATTATTGTACCATAAGATAAGGGCTAGATAAAGAAAATGACGGAAAAAGTTGGAAAATGTTCGTTTCTGGGAAACAGTGACTTGTGTTATAATAGAAAAGCATAAAAGGAAACAAGGAAAAAAGATGAAAATATTAGCATTTGATACTTCTAGCACTGCTTTATCAGTAGCCTTGTTGGAAGATGAGAAACTAGTGGCAGAGACAACTGTCACAGTAAAAAAGAACCACAGTATTAGTCTAATGCCCACCATTGATTTTTTAGTTGCTCAGGCAGGCTGGCAGCCGTCTGATTTAGAACGTATTGTGGTTGCACAGGGGCCTGGATCCTACACAGGGCTTCGTGTGGCTGTCGCAACAGCTAAGACGTTAGCCTATGCGCTTGACATTGATTTAGTGGGAGTTTCAAGTCTACAGGCGCTGACAAACCTTTCGGTTGACGGTGTTGTGATTCCTATCATGGATGCCCGTCGTAATAATGTTTACGTTGGTTTTTATGAAAATGGTCAGGCTATCGTCCCTGATCGTCATGCTGCCTTTACAGATGTTCTTGAGCAAGCTAAAGTTTATGAAAAGGTGACATTTGTCGGTGAAGTAGCTCATTTTGCGAATCAGATTAAGGAAAGTTTTCCAGAGGCAACGATCTTGTCTAGCCTTCCATCAGCTCAGTTAATTGGTCATTTAGGCTTGTCCTTGCCTTCTGTTGATGTGGATGCTTTTGTTCCACATTACTTGAAGCGGGTTGAGGCAGAGGAGAATTGGCTTAAAACGCATGAGGAGACTAACCGTGACAACTACATCAAGCGCGTCTAGACTGAGTAGCCAAGAGCAAGCCCAACTGATTTATCAGATTTTGTCGGATGTTTATGACAAGTCTCCGTGGACGATGGAACAAGTCGTAGCAGACTTGGCTTTGGATACTACAGAGTATTTCTATGTTTATGATCAGGAAGAAGTTGTTGGTTTTTTAGCCCTTCAAAATTTGGTGGGTGAGCTCGAGGTGACCAATATCGCCGTTTTAAAAGCTTATCAAGGGCGTGGTTATGCTAGTCAGTTGATGAAGCATTTGGAAGATCGTAGTGAGCCTATATTTCTAGAAGTGAGGACTTCAAATCAAGTCGCTCAGGCGCTTTATAAAAAATTTGGTTTTGAAAGTCTAGGAATTCGGAAAAATTATTATCATGAGCCTCAAGAAGACGCAGTTATCATGAGGCGAGAGGAAGTCTAATGGCAGATAGATATATTTTGGCAGTGGAGAGCTCGTGTGACGAGACTTCAGTTGCCGTTTTGAAAAATGAGAAGGAACTTTTGAGTAATATTATTGCCAGTCAGGTGGAAAGCCATAAACGTTTTGGTGGTGTTGTCCCTGAGGTGGCTAGTCGTCACCATGTGGAAGTGGTGACTCTTTGCATTAAGGATGCCCTTTCAGAGGCGGGCATTACTGCTGAACAACTAGATGCTGTAGCAGTAACCTATGGTCCTGGTTTGGTCGGAGCGCTCTTGGTCGGGATGGCAGCGGCTAAGGCCTTCGCTTGGGCACATGGATTGCCTTTGATTCCAGTTAATCATATGGCTGGGCATCTAATGGCAGCGCGTGAGGTGCAAGAGTTGGAATACCCCCTCCTAGCCCTTTTGGTGTCTGGGGGGCACACAGAGTTGGTTTATGTGTCAGAACCGGGAAATTACAAGATTGTTGGTGAGACACGTGATGATGCAGTTGGTGAGGCCTATGACAAGGTCGGGCGTGTGATGGGTTTGACCTACCCAGCTGGGCGTGAAATTGATGAATTGGCTCATAAAGGGAAAGATGTTTATGATTTTCCACGCGCTATGATTAAGGAAGACCACTTGGAGTTTTCATTTTCAGGCCTAAAGTCAGCTTTCATCAATTTACATCACAATGCAGAACAGAAGGGAGAAGTTCTAGTCAAAGAGGACCTTTGTGCTTCCTTCCAGGCTGCTGTGTTGGATATTCTCCTAGCTAAGACTAAGAAAGCCTTGGAGCGTTATCCTGTCAAGACACTTGTTGTTGCTGGTGGCGTAGCAGCTAATCAGGGCTTACGTGAACGTTTGGCTGAAGAAATTACGGATGTAGATGTGGTTATTCCGCCTTTACGTCTCTGTGGTGATAATGCTGGCATGATTGCCCTAGCAGCTGCCATTGAATGTGATCAGAAACATTTTGCTGAGTTGGACTTGAATGCAAAACCAAGTCTTGCCTTTGCAGGATTTGAAGAATAAGAAGAACCTCTTACTAGTCTGGTAAGAGGTTCCTTTAGAAAGGAATTGAGTGTGTCTGACTTTCGTTTAGGTGTAAAAGCTGCAGTACCGACAGCCCTAGGATATGTGGCTATTGGCCTAGCCTTTGGTGTTGTAGCAGCGGCTTCTGGTCTATCAGCCTTTGAGGTTGGCCTCATGTGTGCCTTGGTCTATGGTGGCTCGGCTCAGTTTGCTATGTGTGCATTAGTAGTTGCAGGAGCTGGCCTTGGTGAGTTAACCTTGACTGTTTTCTTAGTTAATTTGCGTAACATGTTGATGAGTTTACATGCAACGACGATTTATACAAAAACAAGCCTCTGGAATCAGCTGGGAATTGGTAGTCTGATTACGGATGAAAGTTATGGTGTCTTGTTGGGAGAATATGTGCATCAGAAAGATATTTCTGCGAACTGGATGCATGGGAACAATATTTTCAGCTATCTGGTTTGGATTGTATCATCAGTTGTTGGGTGTTTGATTGGTTCCATGATTCCTAATCCTGAGCTTTTTGGTTTGGATTTTGCCTTGATTGCCATGTTTATAGGTTTGTTAAGTAGTCAGATAGATGCTTTGTTAGGTGAAGGCGTGCGTAAGCTATTCTTGATTTTACTATCTATTGCTGTGGCTTATCTGAGCTTTAGTGTCATCTTGTCGGAATCTTTGGCTGTTTTAGTGGCTACTTTAGTTGGATGTAGTGTGGGGGTGATGTGTGATGGCCGTCAATAAGTTTATTCTCATTGCCATTCTACTTGGATTTGTGGTTAGCTGGGTGCCCCGTATTCTCCCCTTTGTTTTAGTGAAATACAAGGGCTTACCAGATATCGTTGTTCGATTTTTGCACTACTTACCAGTTTCTATCCTCTTTGCTCTGATTCTCTCTAGTCTCACGACTGAGAAGATTGGTCACTTGCCACAGTTTAAGTGGATGGAAATACTGGCTACTGTGCCAACAGTAATTGTAGCCTTTAAGAGCAAAAATCTGCTCTATGCAGTAATCGTTGGTATAGTGTCTATGGCCCTGATTCGGTTAGTGTTTTAGTAAATGAAAAGACCTGGAGTTGCTCTTAGTGAGTCGCTTTCCAAGTCTTTTTTAGTTATTGTTAAAAAAGGCAGCAATATCGTCTTCACTGAGACCAATCATTGGATCTATAGTTGACCAATCATCTTCAGTTAAACGATAGTTTTCTTCGGTTTGCACAGGTTTGTTAACAGACTTATCCACAGCTTGTGAATAAGTGTTGATAAGAGTTGTATCTGTATTGACATCTTCTGAAAATCTTTTATTTTCAAGGCTTTCTGAGGGGTCAGACTTTTTCGTTTTTGTTTGATTGGATGCGTCTGTTGCCTCGTTTTTAACAATCTTTTCGACAGACTTATCCACAGCTTGTGAATAAGTTTGTTCAAAACGTTGGATGAGGTAGGTATTGCGTTTGGCGCCTTCGTTGTGAACGGCATAATCGAAGGCTGCCATTTCCCCTAACATGACTAGCTTACTCTTGGCGCGTGTGATAGCGGTGTAGATGAGGTTACGCTGTAGCATACGTCCACTTTGGCGTGTGATGGGAAGGATAACGACTGGGAACTCACTTCCTTGGGATTTATGGATTGACATGGCATAGGCCAGAGTAATCTTATTCCATTCGTTACGAGGATAGATAACCTCATTGCCGTCGAAGGACATGTAAATTTCATCCTGCTTGCTTTCAGTATATTTACCAGGGATGAGATCAGTAATGATTCCGATGTCGCCATTGAAGACATTGAGTTCTGTATCGTTGACCAGATGGAGAATCTTGTCGTTCTTGCGGAAGAAGATATCATTAAAGGCGAACTGATTGGCCTTTTCTTGAGGATTAAGTAAGTCTTGCATAATGGTATTGAGATTGTTAATACCAGCCTGTCCTCGGTACATGGGGGCTAGAATCTGAACATCCTGAGCTGCAATCCCACTCTTTATCGCAGCAGAGACGATTTTAGGAACCATCTGTGGAATATGGTTGGCATTGGCCTCAAAGTAAGAGCGGTCAGCCTTTTTCTCTGTGAAATCAGCGGGTAGTTGGCCTTGGCACATCTGGCTAGCTAGGGTAACGATAGTGGAATCCTCGGATTGTCTGAAAATTTTGGTTAGGGAAACCTTAGGCAAGTTATCAATCTGCAAAAGGTCAGCCAATACTTGGCCAGGGCCTACGGAAGGTAGTTGGTCTTGGTCACCCACAATGATAACTTGGGTTGAATCAGAGATACTTTCAAAGAGTTGATTGGCCAACCAAGTATCAACCATAGAGAACTCATCGATGATAATCAAATCGCAATCGAGATAGTCCTCTAAGGTCTTAAAATCGTCCTCGCTATTGAGGCCCAAATGTCTATGAATAGTGGCGCTAGGGATTTGGGTGAGTTCGTTCATCCGACGAGCAGCCCGTCCCGTTGGTGCTGCTAAAATAATAGGTAAATCAGACTTTTTGAGATCGAGGCCATGAAGGTCAGCATAGGTTTTAATAATGCCGTTAATAACAGTGGTTTTCCCTGTTCCGGGACCACCTGTCAGGATGAAGACCTTGCTTTGTAGGGCTTTGATAATGGCATCTTTTTGAACCTGATCATAAGTAATACCAAGCTCCTCTTCCACTCCTTCAAGGCTGTCTAAGATTTTGTCTTCAGAGCTGACGTCAGGTTGGTCCTTCATGATACGAGTTAGGTGGGTATAGATGCCCTGTTCCGCAAAATATAGGGTATTATCAAAGATTTTAGTCTCTACATTTTGCACCTTATCCTCTTGGATAAGATTAGTTAATTGGTTAGCGACCAAGGCGGGGTCAAGTTCAATCGGACGAGCACCTTCCAAAAGAATGATGGTCCGTTCAAGCAAGGCTTTGGCTTCTATGTAAGTGTCGCCTTCTTCCATACTGGCTTCTAGTAGACAATGAATCAAGGCAGCTCGTAAACGCTCAGGAGCATCACTAGCAATTCCAAGACGTTCAGCTAGTTGGTCAGCCATTTTAAAACCGATTCCTTGAATCTCCTCTACTAATAGATAAGGGTGTTCCTCAATAAGATTTAGTGACTCTTCCTTATATTGGTTGAAAATTTGTGAGGCGGCCTTTGGTGTGAGTCCGTAGCTAGAAAGTTTGGACAGGATTTGCTCGGCTCCATAATTGATTTTTAACTTAGCAACAAAGGCTTCTCGATTGACCTTGGAGAGGTTGGGGATTTGCTCTAACTCGCTAGGATCCTCGAGAATCTTGTCAATAGGGTCTTCTCCGTAAATTTCGACAATACGCTCGGCCGTTTTCTTACCGATTCCTTTGAAATTGTCGCTGGCAAAATATTTGATAAGACCGCTGGCAGAAGGTTTTGAACGCTCGTAGCGGGTCATTTGTAGCTGTTCACCATATTTGGGATGATTGGTTAGCTGGCCCCAGAAGGTATAGTCTTCACCCTCCATGACATCCCCCATAGTTCCTGTGACAATGATTTCGTAGTCTTCAAAATCACTGTCCGTTTCGTCAATCTCTAAGAGTAAGATACGAAAAAAATTACTAGCGTTTTCGAAAATGACGCGTTCGATAGTTCCTGAAAAATAAAATTCTTGCATGTGTTTTTCCTAGATACATAATAAGGCTGGGTTTCCCCAACCTTATCTTATTTAGTGGTTTTAGTTGTCTTCAACGGTACCAATTTTATTAAGTGGCCAGAAGCGGAATTTGACTTCCCCTACAAGAGCACTCTTGTCAAAGTAACCAACTTCGCGGCTATCTTTTGAAACGATACGGTTATCTCCAAGTAGGAAATATTTGCCTTCAGGAACAGTGACAGAGAAAGTAGTGTTTTTGTCCGCGTTGACAGTGAAGGCCTTAGATTCTTTAGCCAGTTGTTGGAAGTAATCGCGGTATGCATACTCTTTTTGTAGCTTATCTTTGGCAAAGGCAGCCTGGAATTCTTTGAGGTATTCTTCCTTGACTTCTTTACCGTTGACAGTAAGTTTATCGTTTTGATAGGTAATGGTATCACCTGGCATCCCAATGACACGTTTTACGATTTGTTTCGTCTTACCATTTTCAACCTCTTTGGCAACGACAATATCAAAGCGTTCAATGGAAGTGTGTTTCAAAACAATAACACGCTGGTTATTGGCGAGAGTTGGATCCATTGAGTGGCCGTCAACCTGAACAGGAAGCCAGAGGAAGAGGCGAGTCAAGAGGAAGAATGTGATAAAGAGGATAAAGAGTCCCCATTCACGAAGGAAAATGAGAAAGTATTGGGTCCATTTGTTTTTCATAGTTAAGGCCTTTCAGGGTTATTTTAAGCGTTGGTAGGCTTTTTTAGTATTGGCGAAATGATATTTAGCAGTAGCTTGGAGTGCCTGATCTCCGTAGGCTTGAAGAAGCTTGGCTGCGACCTGGTCGGACTTGGCACCAGCACCTGAAGGAAGAGTATAACCTACTTCTTGGCTGAGTTTATCCAGATTTTCCAGGAAGAGATTGCGGGCGATGATAGAGCTCACCGCGACAGCTAGGTATTTACCTTCGGCTTTTTCTTCTAAAGTAATAGGAAAGTCAAAGCGATTACGTTCGTTCTTGAGGTATTTTTGATAATTCTTCTCACTGGTAAAAGCATCAATGACAATCTTATCTGGTTTAGCACCTGATTGTAACAATAGGAAGATAGCCTGATTATGGAGGGCTACTTTAACGGACACAGCATTATGACTCTTACCGTCTCCAACCACTTCATTGTACTTTCTAGGCGAAAGAAGGAGTGCCTTGTGAGGAATTTTCTCCTCCAAAATAGGTGCAATCTGACGAATCTTGATATCGTTAAGATTTTTAGAATCATCAACTCCTAGAGATTTCAAAAAGGCATGGTCAGCTGGGGTAACTAGACTAGCTACAACAGCTAGACCACCAAAATAGGAGCCATTTCCGACTTCGTCTGATCCAATTAGGGCTAGGTTTTGCCCATCAGGTGAATGCTTAGGTTCAGCTTGGTATCCGAAACGGCTAGCTAGGATTTCTGGCTTAGCACCTTGGAAAGTTACCTTTCCTGAAGTATAGGCGATGACACTTATTCCATCGACCTTGGCTGAAAAACTTGCATAAGGATTTTTAGTCGCAGTCGCATAGCTTGCTAGGTCCTTCTGGAGTGTCGAAATCTGCTCTGCTGTCATTTTTAATACGATTGTGCCCATGAAATCTATTTTAGCACAAAAAAGGAGAATTGGTAGATATTTTACAGACTCGGAATCCCTGAAAATTATTTTTCTAGAGAAGTGCAAAGTCTAAAATTTACGAAAGTTAAAATTTAGGATATAATGATTAGAAAGAGAATGCCTAACCCTGCTCTTTTTTCCACAATTAGAAGAAATAGGTTGGCATTTAAGTGTCGAACACGCCTCAGAGTAAGTGTCTGAATCTTGCTAAAAAATGGCGATATAAAAGCAATAAAATAAGGAGAAGCTGCGGTGGCGAATCCGTGACCACCATTGATTGGCAGTTAACAAGCAAATGGCAAATAAGAACCGTTACAAATTTCATTTTGGAGAGAAGAACCTCACGCTAACAACTGATAAGGATAACCTATTCATGGAAGAGGTTGAGCGTGTTGCCCACGAGAAATATAAAATTATCAAAGAGCAGATGAAAAATGCTGACAATGAAACGATTGCTATCCTAATGGCTATCAATTCTTTGTCGACTCAGTTGGAACGTGAAATCCAAGTTGAAGATATGGAAAAAGAGTTGGAAACGTTGAGAGCTAAGCAACTTGAACAACTTAAGGTCAAGGCGACAGCTACAAATGACGATGAGGATGACGCATGATTGGATTCCTTGTCTTAGCTATCGTGGCTTGGAATTTCTACATTGGCTACCGTCGAGGCCTTTTTATGCAAGCTTATTACGTGGTTTCAGTCATTATTGCCATGTGTGTGGCGGCCTACTTTTACCGGTCGCTAGGAGAGGCTATCAATCTTTGGGTACCTTATACCAATCCAACCAAAGATGCTAGTATAGCTTTCTTTAAAGATCAGAACATCTTCTCACTTGACCGTGTCTATTATGCGGGCGTGGCTTATTTTGCTATCTACTGTATAGCCTATTATTGCCTGCGCTTTCTTGGGATTTTCTTCCACTTTGTGAGAATTGAGCGCCTTGACCAGAGACGATTTCAAGTGGTAGGTGGTGTCTTGGCCTCCTTAGTGAGTCTTGTGCCTTTGACTATGTTGGGGAATATTCTTGCGACTGTTCCCATGAATAACATTCAAACGGTCTTGTCATCTAGCTGGGTTTTGCGCCTTTTGATTAATTGGAATTTTCCAGTTAGTCAGATTATCCAGCACTTGTGGACAAGTGTGATATAGAAAATAGAGGTCTTCCTTGCTTAAGGGAGTCTTTTTTGTGCTTGGATTTGATTCACACAAAAAAAGACTGGACACAAAGTCTCAGTCTCTCTTAAATAGTTTTAACCCAAGGTTGCGATGGTACATCCGGAACCACCGGCACTTTGTGGGGCATATTCAAAACTTTTAACGTGGCGATGGCGACGGAGATATTTGGTAACAGCATCACGGATGACACCTGTACCAATACCGTGGATGATGTCCACCTGACTCATGTTATTAAGTAGGGCTTGGTCAATAAAGGCATCAAGCTCTTGCATAGCTTCTTCGTAACGTTTCCCACGAAGGTCTAGACGGGCACGAGGACCGCCAGATGCCTTCTTGGCTTTTTTAACCACGTTAATCTGTTTCTTCTTAGGTTGTTGGGCTTCAGCTTGGGCACGAACCAGAGTGAATTCATCCGCCTTTAGTGTCATCTTGATGAGACCGACCTGAGCTTCCCAGTTACCATTTTTGGCCTGACCGGTAAGCGTACCACGTTGCCCATAGGCGGTAACGATGATATCATCTCCAACACGAGGGGCACGCGCAGCCTTTTCTTTCTTAGCCTTACGAAGGACCTTATTCTTAGAGAGGTCCACTTGTGGGGCAAGTTTCTTGAGTTTTCCTTTGGCGTCGATAACTTCATGAGGTTTGAGTTGACTCTTATCGTGAAGATTTTTGAGAATACTATCGCTCTCAGCCAAAGCGGTATCAACCATCTCTTGAATTTCTTTTTGAGCCTTTTCGAGTTCCTTGTCGTATTCATGGGAGAATTCGTTATAGAGTTTCTTGACCGCACGGTTGAATTTAAGGTTCTCTTGCTCCACGTCCTTGATGTGTTCCAGACGTTTTTGTGTTTCCACAGTTTGGGCTTCAAGTTGCTCGATGATACGGTTGACATCACTATCAGTATCCGTGAGGTTTTCTGCTTCCTTGACAATGATCTCATTCAAACCGAGGCGTCGAGCAATCTCAAAGGCGTTAGAGCGACCAGGAACCCCTTGCATAAAACGATAGGTTGGGCTTAAAGTCGCTGTGTCAAACTCCATGCTGGCATTTTCCACATGTTGCGTCTCAATCCCATAGGCCTTAAGCTCAGGATAGTGAGTGGTAGCCATGGTCTTAATCTGACTTAAACGGAGGTGCTCTAAGATTGCCATGGCTAGACTAGCTCCTTCCTGAGGGTCGGTACCAGCCCCAAGCTCATCGACCAAGACCAGACTGTTACTGTCGGCAGCATTCAGAATCTCAACAATGTGGGTCATGTGACTAGAGAAAGTTGACAAACTTTGTTCGATAGACTGTTCGTCTCCGATGTCCGCAAAAATCTCTTGGAAAATGGCGACACGGCTGCCCTTATCAGCCAAAATTGGCAGACCAGATTGAGCCATTAGTTGTGCTAGTCCTAGCGTTTTAAGCATGACGGTCTTACCACCAGTATTGGGACCTGTAATGACAATGGCCGTGAGGTCCTCATCAAAGTGCAAATCGTTAGCTACAGGATTGACCAAAAGAGGGTGACGAACGTTAAGTAGTTGTAGTGTTTGGTTGTCACTAATCTTTGGAATAACCGCTTTTTTATCATGGAGATAGAGGTATTTTCCTCGAATGAAGTCCATGTGGCCCAAAATCCAAGCGTTGTTAGCAATAGCAGCAGCTTGTGGGCGTAGTTGTTCAGACAGTTCATGCAGGATACGAGCCGTCTCGTGGCGTTCGTCTGCACGTAATTGTGTAATTTCTTCGTTAAGCTGGATAACGGCACGTGGCTCGATATATACTGTGTTTCCAGAGCTTGAGATGTCATGCACAACTCCAGCAATACGGTTACGGTAGGTATTTTTGACAGGAAGCACCGAACGACCGTTACGACTAGCAATCAAACTCTCAGCCAACATGTGGCCAGATTTCTTGAGAATGTCTTGCAAGGTCTGGCGAATGGCATCATCACAAGATTTAAGTTGACGACGGATATTTTGCAACTCTGGGCTAGCAAAATGCTCAATAAAACCACCGTCATTGATACTTTGAAGACTGCCTTGTAGACTTGGAAAGGCTTCAATCTTTTCGAAAAGACGTTTAAGGGCGATGAGCTCTACATTTTCAAGGTCAGCGTAGAAGCGACCAAGGTCAGCTGAAGCTTGCAGCACCTTCTTGATGGCAATGAGTTCCTGGATGTTGAGGTCAGCATCCAGTTCCAAGCGACGCAAGGGCTCAGAAATATCTCGCAAGCTACCAATGGCAAAGCTATGGTGCTCTACGAAAATCTCTGCCATTTCTTGAATTTCTGTAAATTGATTTTGAATTCTTTCTGGATTGGTCATAGGCACCAAGTTACGTAACTCCGCCTGAGCCTGTTCGGTCTGCAGGTATTCTGTGAACTGGTCCTTGACCTTGTTAAATTCTAATTGGTCTAAAATCTTTGTGTTCATAGCTTCTATTATAGCACATTTGCCTATGGGGCGTGGAGGTGGGAAATGCCTGAGGTCGTTTTATGGGCGGACTTTTGTCATCAGATGTTGACTAGCTATTTTTACAAAAGAGTCTCCCTAAAATAAGAGATTTTCAATTAAAACCAATGCTCTCATCTATGCTATAATAAACCTATGACTAATCAGAAAAAATTACTCCTAATTGACGGTTCATCCGTTGCCTTTCGTGCCTTTTTCGCACTTTATAATCAAATTGACCGTTTTCGTAACAATAATGGCCTTCATACCAATGCCATCTATGGTTTCCACCTCATGTTGGACAACCTGCTTGAGCGTATCCAACCGACTCATGTCTTGGTAGCCTTTGATGCTGGTAAAACAACTTTCCGTACAGAGATGTTTGCAGACTACAAGGCTGGTCGTGCCAAGACTCCAGAGGAATTCCGTGAGCAGTTCCCTTATATCCGTGAGATGTTGGCTGCACGTGGTATCGCCTATTATGACCTGGCTCAGTACGAGGCAGATGACATTATCGGTACCTTGGCTAAGATGGCTGAAAATACCAGTGAGGACTATCAAATTACTGTTGTCTCTGGGGATAAAGACTTGATTCAGCTGACTGACGAAAACACAGTTGTTGAGATTTCGAAGAAAGGTGTGGCTGAGTTTGAGGCCTTCACACCTGATTACCTCATGGAGAAAATGGGTATTACTCCAGCGCAATTCATCGACCTCAAGGCCCTCATGGGTGATAAGTCCGATAATATTCCAGGAGTTACTAAGATTGGTGAAAAGACTGGTCTCAAGCTCCTCTTGGAACACGGTTCCCTTGAAGGTATCTATGAGCATATTGATGAGATGAAGAAGTCCAAAATGAAGGAAAATCTCATCAATGATAAGGAACAAGCCTTCCTTTCTAAAACACTGGCGACCATTGATACCCAGTCTCCTATTGAAATTGGCCTAGATGATACAGCCTTTACGGGACCTGACCTTGAAAAATTGGCAGCCTTTTATGACGAGATGGGCTTTGTTCAGTTTAAAAATGCCCTAGGTGGAGAGGCTATGCCACAAGATTTTGATGTGGCCTATGCAGAGCCTAGTCAAGTGACAGAAGCTCACTTTAGCTCTGATGATTTTTTCTATTTTGAAATCCTCGGTGACAATTATCACACAGAACCTATCATCGGTTTTGCTTGGGGGAATGACAAGCAGATTTATGCGTCTACAGATACTGACCTACTCAAATCAGAGGCATTCCAGGCAGCTCTTTCAAAAGCTGTTAATATCTATGATTTCAAGCGTAGTAAGGTGCTTTTGAGCCATTTAGGTATTGACTTGCCTACGGCCAATTTTGATGCACGTCTGGCCAAGTATCTGCTCTCAACCGTTGAAGACAATGAATTGTCAACCATTGCCCGTCTCTATACGGACCTACCGTTAGAAACAGATGAAGTGGTCTATGGCAAGGGAGCTAAGCGTGCGGTTCCTGAAAAAGATGTCTTGCTCAGCCACCTGGCTAAAAAAGTCAAAGTCCTTCAGGTTGCTAAACCGGTCATGCTTGAAAAATTGGCTGAACACGGCCAATCAGAGCTTCTCTTTGACATGGAGTTACCACTAGCAAATGTGCTAGCTAAGATGGAAATCGCTGGTATTAAGGTCAAGGGACAAACCCTTAACGAGATGGCAGTGGAAAACCAAGTGGTCATTGACAAATTGACCCAAGAAATCTACGAAATGGCAGGCGAAGAGTTCAATATTAATTCACCTAAACAGTTGGGTGTTATCCTCTTTGAAAAGATGGGGCTACCTTTGGAATACACTAAGAAAACCAAGACAGGTTACTCAACGGCTGTGGATGTCCTTGAACGTTTGGCACCAATTGCTCCAATCGTAGCTAAGATTTTGGAGTACCGCCAAATCACTAAGCTTCAGTCTACCTATGTCTTGGGGCTTCAGGATTATATCCTTGAGGATGGCAAAATCCATACCCGTTATGTGCAAGATTTAACTCAGACAGGTCGTTTGTCATCAGTGGATCCCAACTTGCAAAATATCCCCGTTCGCTTGGAGCAAGGTCGTCTCATCCGTAAGGCCTTTGTCCCATCGACTGAGGACGCAGTGCTTTTAAGCTCGGATTACTCACAGATTGAGTTGCGCGTGCTGGCTCATATTTCGGGAGATGAGCATTTGATTGCAGCCTTTAAAGAGGGGGCAGATATACATACCTCTACAGCCATGCGTGTCTTTGGCATTGAAAAGCCAGAGGATGTCACACCTAACGACCGTCGTAATGCAAAGGCTGTTAACTTCGGGATTGTTTATGGCATTTCTGATTTTGGTCTTTCTAACAACCTTGGCATTAGCCGTAAGAAGGCCAAGGAGTATATCGACACCTACTTTGAACGTTATCCTGGTATCAAGGCCTATATGGATAATGTGGTTCGTGAAGCCAAGGATAAGGGCTACGTAGAAACTCTCTTCCACCGCCGTCGTGAGTTGCCAGATATCAATTCTCGTAACTTTAACGTCCGCAACTTCGCAGAGCGTACAGCTATCAACTCTCCTATCCAAGGAAGTGCTGCTGATATCCTCAAGATTGCTATGATTAACCTAGACAAGGCTCTGGTAGAAGGTGGCTATAAAACTAAGATGCTCCTCCAGGTACACGATGAAATCGTCCTTGAGGTGCCGAACGACGAACTTGTAGCGATGAAGGCCTTGGTCAAAGAAACCATGGAAGCTGCAGTCGAACTCGCTGTCCCTCTCATCGCAGATGAGAATGACGGCCGCACATGGTATGAGGCAAAGTAAAACATGAAAGAAAATTTTCCATTTACCTATTTTCTCTTGCGCTACATGCTAGGATTTCTGGCCGTTGTCCTAGCTATCGTGGCAGTGTTGGTGATCATCACCTACTTTATGATCAAGTAGAAATAGACAGATAAAAGCTGGACTGAGGTCCAGCTTTTTTGTCTATTGAAAACCACCAGATATGCTAGTGGTTCTGAAAAGTTTTTAACGATGTATCAAAATAGTCCCCCTAAAGTGTTATATTAGATAGGGGTTCTCGACCAGTAGCTAATATACTAATGAGACTTGCTAGTCGGGTCAGCTAGCAAAGGTGGTGCTGAAGTGGAACTATTCGGTGGTTTTTTAAGCCTTGGCCGGTAGCAGAGGCTTTCATCCGAAGAGCAAGTTACAAGTTCTAATCTATGAACTTAGAAAGGAAGGAATAACTTAGAACAGCTCTCAAATAAATTTGGAATAAACATTTCTAATTTTAGTTATATAATTAAATTGATTAATCGTTAACCTTTATTTTTTAATTAGATAAACAAATTTGAATTTCTGGAGTAGTAGTGCAATGAAAAAGGATAAATATAAGAATTTGATTTTCGCATATACGGTTTTATATACATTTGTAACGGTGCTAAACAGCATTTTGTATTTATATAACGGAATATATGAGGATCCGAGCGGAAACTGGCACGAAATAGACAGAGCAATCATAGTTTTAATAGGTGTAGTGGCATATGCTCTGGTTACAGAGCTGATTATAAAGCCTATGGTTCTAAGATATGCAGTTTCGTACATACCGACAGTTTTGCTTGCATTTTTTTATGTATGGTCTACGAGCTTTAGAGAAAATTTAGCTCAGTCCGCGTATATGGACATCTGGATAAATTTCACGTCTATGTTCGTTATATTTTGTATAGTCCATTTTATTGTGTACAAATGTAGAAAAAAGAAAGAGACAATGAAGTAAATTAATTCCAATTTATAGGATTGTATACGGCAAAGGTAGCAATTGAATATGGTAAAATTACTGATGGCTTTTTTAAAGCAGGACTTGTGCCAAAAGAAGTTGGTCCTGGTGGTGGAACATTAGCATTTTTACCCAAAGGAGTATCTTTGACTGGTTCTGTAATGTCATCGCCAAATGAGAAAGCCGATGATCAGTCAGATAAAAGTAAGGATCGTATCTGGGGTGGGCAGTCGCTTTATGGCATCACAGACGATAGTTATTTCTTCTACAAAGTAGACTAATAATTCCCAAGCTGAAACTTAAATGTTTTGGCTTTTTTGTTTTCTCCATAGTGACATTTATGTCACTATTTTTTATTGACCCTCTTACCTATAATAGAGGCATAACTGAGAACAGCGACAGGAGTTCTTACTAAAAAGGAGTGTCGTATTATGATTGAATTTTTGATGTCAAAAAATGTGACTTATTTGGAATTGTTTTATATCTTTCTGGGAGTAGTTCTTTCAAAGGTATACCTTGCTTTGCGTGGCCGGAAGCACAATAAACTTGATGCATAAGAAAAAGGGTAGCACTCAATGCTATCCTTTTTTGCTGTCTTTATAAGTTTTAATCATTTTCTTCTGTGGTGTGGCCATTGGGAACTGGTCGAAGTCCTCAGCCGCTACCCAGCATAGCTCCTTATCGGTAGTGACTTTATCGTCATTAACGCTACCTTCCACCATCTCGATGGTCCATTTTTGGTGGCTGAAAGTATGCTTTACGGGTGTAAAACTATTATTCGTCCACTCTGGTTTGAGGGCATAATTTTCCTCAAAAATAGCCTTTTGAGAGACTGTCTCGAGAATACAATCGTCCTTTTCAAAAAGACTAAGTTGTTGACCAATAAAGTCCGTTTCCATGATAGGGAAGGACCAGAAACCACCTAGCAGACGTCCCTCGATATTTTTTTCGAGCAGAAATTCACCCTTTGCATTTCTGATAATAAAAGCTTGAATTTGCATAGGTTTAGGCTTCTTCTTAGGTAATTTTATGGGGTATTTATCATAAGTTCCGTTGAGATAGGCTGCACAGAAAAAGCGAATTGGGCTTTCGTCTGGTCTCGGATTTTTAGCTGATTCGATATCAGTTCCAAGGTCCATAAGCGCCTGATTAAAGTCACCTGGACGGTCAGGGTCAATCAAAATGTCCATAATTGCTTGGAAAATCTTACGATTTTTGGCGTCTCCGATATCGTAGTTAACCTCAAAGAGACGAGCCATGACTCGCATAACATTACCATCAACAGCGGGTTCTGGGAGCCCAAAGGCGATGCTAGAAATCGCACCAGCAGTATAAGGCCCTATGCCCTTGAGTTTGGCAATATTGTCATAAGTATCTGGAAACTTACCATCAAAGTCATCCATGATTTGTTGCGCAGCCTTTTGCATGTTTCGGACACGTGAGTAGTAACCTAGTCCCTCCCAAGCTTTGAGAAGCTTCTCTTCTGGGGCTTCGGCCAAATCCTTAACTGTTGGGAACCAGTCTAAAAAGCGCTCGTAATAGGGAATAACAGTCTGAACCTGGGTTTGTTGTAGCATGATTTCACTGACCCAGATATAGTATGGGTTTCTAGTCCTACGCCAGGGGAGGTCTCGTTTCTCTCGATCGTACCAGTCCAGGAGGGTGCGACGAAAAGACGCGATTTTCTCAGCATCCCACATGATAATGCCGTATTCTTTTAAATCTAACATGTCTCTATTGTAGCAAAGAAATCTTTTTTCAAAAAATCATGCGTTTTTCTGTTAAAAAGATTGACAAAAGTAAGCGTTTACATTATACTAAGAGTGTAAAGAAGATAAGGATTCATCAAGGAGGTAAAAGCCATGGTGAGAGTCAATATTTCAAGGTACAAAAACGGAGACTAAGATTTCTAAACAAAACAGTAGGCAAAACAAGTAACTTTACCAATCATCTCTGAGGAGCGTGACCGCATGACAGTAGGACGTTACAAGAACGGAGATTAATTCAGTCGCATAAAATAGCTACAAGGGAGTGATACCACCAGAAGTCGAAAGCCAAACTCAAATCTGTTAACTTAAGAAAAAGTGAGGTAAAGCTCATGAGAAATGTTAGTAGGTATAAAAATGGAGACACTTAGGTTGTTGCGTAAAATAGCCTAAGGAGTGATACCCATGCCAAACGAAACGTAAATCCTATATTCTTAAGATGAACGAGGTGAGTTCATGAAAAATATCAGTAGGTATAAAAACGGCGATTAAAAATGTTGCATAAAATAGCTACAAGGGAGTGATACCACCAGAAATCGAAAGCTAAACTCAAGATTAACGTCAAGAAGTGAGGTAAAGCTCATGAGAAATGTTAGTAGGTATAAAAACGGAGACACTTAAGCTGTTGCGTAAAATAGCTTAAGGAGTGATACCGATGCCAAATGAGTAAACTATCGACAAAAGTTAAATGCTTAAATCTTGTAAAAAAGTACCGAGGTGACGCTTATGTTGATGTTTGATGTAAGTCGTTATAAGAACGGCGACAAGTAAGTCTCATTGAGTGGTCAATGGGGAGATAGGTCTCAAATCATACGAATCAGAGGTGATTACTATGATGATGAATTTAGGACGTTATAAAAATGGAGACACTTCAAGTTATTGCATAAAATAGCTTAGGGAGTGATACCAATGTAATAGAAAATTTACAATACAAAAATGTTATTTGTAAGTTGATGGAGGTAATCTATGATTGCTAGGTATAAAAATGGTGACACACAATGACTCCTCCTTATGAAAATATTTTTTACAAAATTCCAAAAGGATGTTCTAATGACAATTGAAGAATCTTAAAAGCTCATTCTAGCGTGTAAGAATGAGCTTTTTGATATGTTGAATTTTGCTGAAAGGTACTTAACCCTTATTGTTTAACTGAACCTTTCGTAGGAGAGCCAGTCTTTTCTGTTCTTCGACTAGAGCCATAAAGATTTGGTATTGATTTTTAAGATGCGGCAGGAAGCTCTTAGGAATCTTGCTATCAAAGCTTAGGTTGTTCAGAAATATGGGGGCGCTACTGTCTCTATAGATTTGTCCTTGGAAGAAGTAGTTGTCGGTCACGATATCAATTGAGATACGTGATGAGCGCCATCGGCGTTTGCGCATGTACTTGGGTTTCCAACGAATCTTAAGTTGTCGGTCCTTGATATACCACCCCATGATTTCTATTCTAGCGGTCTGTTTTGTTTTGTCATCAAAGTAGGTTACTGGGACGCTTAAAACCTGCTGGCTTCTTGGCGAGGTTAAGAAGGGATGAAAATCAGGAATGAAGTCGTAGTCCTTGCTAGACACTTCCGATAGACCGTTTTCTTCTCGTATTTTGCCACGACTGGTGTACTTGAAAAAGTCAAAACTCTTACCTTGTCTTTCTAGTCGATTAGCCTCTAATTGATATCTTGTCACCTGATCACCGATATTTTTAGTCGTCTTGAGGTAACGCATGATTTCTTCATCCTTGTAGTAAAGAGCGACGAGATTTTTTAAACGCTGACTAGGGTCCAGAGAGTGTAACTTGTCTGGAAAAGACAAGATTTGTATGCTAGGAACAGAGGCTAAAGGGACAGCAGCGATACCTGATAAGAGCTTGTCTTGTTCAAAGAGGGAGACGGTATCAAAATGACTGGTATGACCAAGCTGATGTCTTATGTTAACAACAAAGAGGTTATTGTCCTGTTTGAAAGTGATAATGTAGGTATCACTCGGATCTAAGTTTTTAAGGTTATATTCTAGGAAAGTAATAGGAATATTGTAGTAGTGGTTAAAGGTTGGAAGTCCTAGTTTTTCTCCTAATTTCTTTTTATGATAAAGCATTCTCTTATTTTAGCATGAAGTTTGACCGGAGAAAAGATAACGCATAGGGCTTAATTTTTTTCTGAGGGATTCAAATTTCTAACTCTTTACTTTTTCCTTGCATTATCTTTCAAACTTTGGTAGAATTATATCTTGTGAGTGCACCTCACTTACTCGTGGCGAAAGACCATGAGTCATTAGACCAAAAGAGGAGGAAAATATCAATGGCTAAATACGAAATTCTTTATATCATTCGTCCAAACATTGAAGAAGAAGCTAAAAACGCTTTGGTAGCACGTTTCGATTCTATCTTGACTGACAACGGTGCAACTGTTGTTGAATCAAAAGATTGGGAAAAACGTCGTCTTGCATACGAAATCCAAGATTTCCGTGAAGGACTTTACCACGTTGTTAACGTTGAAGCAAACGACGATGCAGCTCTTAACGAGTTTGACCGTCTTTCAAAAATCAACGGTGACATTCTTCGTCACATGATCGTTAAACTTGACGCGTAAGAAGGTAAATTATGATTAATAATGTCGTACTCGTTGGTCGCATGACCCGTGATGCGGAACTTCGTTATACACCAAGTAACGTTGCTGTTGCAACATTCAGCCTTGCGGTTAACCGTAACTTCAAGGGTGCTAATGGTGAACGTGAAACAGACTTTATTAACTGTGTTATCTGGCGCCAGCAAGCTGAAAATTTGGCTAACTGGGCTAAGAAAGGCGCATTGATTGGAATTACAGGTCGTATTCAGACTCGTAACTATGAAAATCAACAAGGTCAACGTGTTTACGTAACTGAAGTTGTCGCTGATAATTTCCAAATGTTGGAAAGCCGTGCGGCACGTGAAGGTCACAGTGGTGGTTCTTACAACGCTGGAGGATTTGATAATTCAAATTCATTCGGTGGTGGAGCTTCGACTGGTGGTTCATTTGGTGGATCACAACCTGCGCAATCTACACCAAACTTCGGTCGTGATGAGAGTCCATTTGGTAATTCAAATCCAATGGATATTTCAGATGACGATCTCCCATTCTAAGAATGGACAAAACGAATTAAATATATAAAGGAGAAATAAACATGGCTCAACAACGTCGTGGCGGATTCAAACGCCGTAAAAAAGTTGATTACATCGCAGCTAACAAAATCGAATATGTTGATTACAAAGATACTGAGCTTCTTAGCCGTTTCGTTTCAGAACGTGGTAAAATTCTTCCACGTCGTGTAACAGGAACTTCAGCTAAAAACCAACGTAAAGTAACAACAGCGATTAAACGCGCTCGCGTTATGGCACTTATGCCTTACGTAAACGAAGACTAAAAATAATACCCTCGACTGAGGGTGTTTTTTTTCTGCTCACTTGATCAATGTAGGCTTTTGTCCTTTCTAGGACTGACAGAGGAGGGTTTTGTTTTACATTTTGGGGAAAAAAGAAAAACCAACTGGTCTTCTCATTTATCTTGAGGAGCTAGTTGGTTGTTTTGTGGTATATAGAGTGTGTTTTCTAAGAAATCATCAAATTTTTGGTCGTTAACGAGGATATCGACATTGTCTTTGAAGACCTTGAAGCGGTTGGATAACCAGTGTGTTTTGATGTCCGCCCAATTATTGAAGCGATTCCATCTGTAAGGAAGTGTAGGGTCCTGTTTTTCAAAGACATAGATACTGCCGTCTTTTTCGTAAGCTATAGCCGTGTGGAAATTGCTGACATCACCAGGGCTATTTTGAAAGACCGATAGGAGTTTAACCTTCTCTGGAAACTTGAGTCCAGCTTTTTTCCAAGCTTTAAGGAGATCGTCTGTAGACTGATAGCTGATATTATCACCAAAAAGGAGACTGTAGAGAGCTTGATCCTTGGCAGTTAACTCTTTGTGGTGTGACTTAAGATCTATAAATTCGTTTTGAAGGGGGAGTTCTAATTTGGTGAGGTCCTCTGAGCTTGTAATAAGGTCGTGAAGAAGGAGGAAAGATGTTCGTCGACAGTTTAAGTCGTCAGTAAAGTGTGATTTATTCTCTTCAAAAGTTTTTTCATTAAGGAAGGTGACGAATTGGTTTTGATCTTTGCCGATTTTACTTTTGGTCCATTTTTTGACAACTGGCTGAAGGTTTGTATTTTCCTGATTATAACGAGTAATATAAGGGGCTAGATTGTACCAGTCTTTGGTCGGTATGCCTTTGCTTTTTAAGGCTTTGGCTAGCTGTTTTTCCTGAGTGGGAGTCGTCACGTTGTTGAAACTATAGTAAGCTTGATAGTTTTTCTGAGTATTCTTGTGGCTGCATGCCATAAGTAATAGGCAGCAAGCAATGATTAGTAGAGGGAATTTGATACGCATCTATTGGATTTCTTTCTTTTGTCTATTAACTTTAACATTTTAGTATAGAACAACCAACTGTGTCAAGATTTCTGACGTAAAAAAGCACCCTTCTGGGTGCTTAGGAATGAGATTGATTAAGATGCAGGTGCGTAAGTACTTTGAACGTTGTAGTGACGCTTGAAGAAGTATTTGGCAACACCAGCTATGACACCAATGATAAGGATTACAATTGGTGAAAGACCAGGGTTGAGGTAACTTGGAAGAAGGGCTGTAAGACTAAAGAGAGCAAACCATGCAATAAAAGAGAGAGTGATGATGGTCATGCTGAACCACCATTTTGGACGTTCTTCTTTTGGTTTGTTATTGTGACGGTAGATGTAGTGGTAAGGGGTATACATAGCAAGACCGCCAATGAATGACACTGAAAGAAGGGTTGTGAGGCCGTAACTAGTTTGTGTACCTGAGAAACCAAAGATTGCGTTCATGATTGCAACGATGGCTAGAAGGAAGAGTGAGGTATCAAGCCACATTTTCCAAGGTGTTTTGTCTGTTTCTGGAATTTCTTTGCTAGGTTTTCCAATTTCAGGTTGTTGGTGCTTTTCAGGAGAGAAACTAGCTGCCCAAACAGTTGGAGCACCAAGGAGTCCTCGGCCAGTGATTCCTTTTTTCTGATTTTCGATAAGTTCAGGAATAATATCGCCCAGGATATCTTTGATTTCTTGGTCTGACTTACCATCTTTGATAAGTTGGTTGGTTGCGATGTGAATAAATTCTTGGTTTTTCTTGGTGAGTTTTTGGATGTCCATGAGATGACCTTTCGATAAATAATATTATTTTTAGTGTTGAAGTTTAGGGAAAAGAAGAGGCCCTATGTTAGAACCATTTTTTTCTGATAAAGTAGATAACAACGCAAGATGACCCGAGAGCCGCGATGAAGAAAATGACCCAAAAGGCGTTATCTAAATCGTTTAGGGGCATAGAATTGTTTTTAAAGTTCATACCGTAAGCGGAGAAGATAACGGTTGGGATGTCCAAAGCCATAGTCATGAGAGCCAGTGTTTTCATGATAGTGTTCTGGTTATTACCGATGATAGAGGCCGAGGTTTCAGCCATAGCGTTCAAGACATTTTCATAGATGCCTGCCATCTCAATGGCCTGTTGGGTTTCGACCAGGGTATCTTCCAAGAGATCCTCGTCCTCGATATATTTCTTCAAGCTTGAGGCGTTACCTGTTAGCTTTTTGACAATTCGCTCATTCATCTTAAGTGAGGCTTTTAGATAGACAATGGATTTTTCCAATTCCATCATGTCGATCAATTGCTCGTTTTTTGTCGCATTTTCCAACTGAGCTTCCAATTTATCGCTCTGACGATTGATAGAACGTAGGGCGGTTAGGTAAAGTTGAGCATTGCGATAGAGAATTTGGAAGACAAAGCGTGTCTTCATGAAGGTATAGAAGTTACGTACACGGTGATTGAGGAAGTTGTCCATAAGGCTGATGTCCTCGAGGCAGGTAGTAACGACTACCTCTTCGGTAACGATGATACCCAATGGAATGGTAACGTAGTAACTTTTGTTATTACGTTCTTCTTGGGTTGGGACGTCGACCAAAATTAGGGTGTAGTCATCTTCGACATCGATACGTGATGTTTCTTCCACGTCCAGAGGGGCGCGGAGATCTTGGATATCAATGTCAAAACGTTCTGCAACCTTCATGGCTTCTTCCTGGGAAGGGTTTACCAAATGAATCCAGGCACCAGGCTCGAATGTTTCAATTTCTTTGAATTCTTTTCCGGTGGATAAGAACATTTGTTTCAATGGGAACCCCTCCTTTGTCATTAGGTAAGCGCTAGCGTCTTGATTATAAAAGGATTTTTACAATCGCTTTTAAGTAAAATAAACACCGCTCTTAGCTTTTTTTAGTGATGTCAAATGAGGCTTGGGACGATGTTCCTTGCCTTTTTTAGACACTCCAATATTATACTACATTTGAAACATTTTTGGGCTGGATAAATTGAAATTTTGTTATAATATGAAAGAAAGTCGGGATGGATTTTCCATCCGTCTGTAGAAAGGAGTGGCCGTAGCTTCTGGGTTAGGGCCTCTTAAAATATGCAAGATAAGTTAGTGATTCATGGAGCAAGAGCTCACAATTTAAAAAATATCGATGTGGAGATTCCACGTGATAAACTGGTAGTGGTTACGGGTTTGTCAGGTTCTGGGAAGTCTTCCTTGGCCTTTGATACCATCTATGCAGAGGGGCAACGTCGTTATGTTGAAAGTCTCTCGGCTTATGCCCGTCAGTTTTTGGGAAATATGGAGAAACCTGATGTGGACTCGATTGATGGTTTGAGTCCTGCCATCTCCATTGACCAGAAAACAACAAGCAAAAACCCTCGTTCGACGGTCGGGACGGCAACGGAGATTAATGACTATCTTCGTCTCCTTTATGCGCGTGTGGGTGTTCCCTATTGTCCTAATGGTCATGGAGCCATTCAGTCGTCCTCTGTGGAACAGATTGTTGACGAGGTTCTAGCTCTTCCTGAGCGTACACGTATGCAGATTTTAGCGCCGATTGTTCGTCGTAGAAAAGGGCAACACAAGGCCGTTTTTGAGCGTGTACAGAAAGACGGTTATGTTCGTGTTCGTGTAGATGGTGAGATTTACGATGTCACAGAAGTGCCAGAGTTGTCTAAGTCTAAAATGCATAATATAGAAGTAGTTGTAGACCGCTTGGTGAATAAGGATGGTATCCGTAGTCGTCTCTTTGATTCGGTGGAGGCGGCCCTACGTTTAGCAGATGGCTACTTGATTGTGGATACCATGGATGATAATGAGCTGCTTTACTCAGAACATTATTCTTGTCCGGTTTGTGGCTTCACAGTGCCAGAGTTAGAACCTCGTCTCTTTTCATTCAATGCGCCATTCGGCTCTTGTCCGACCTGTGATGGTTTGGGTAATAAACTGGAAGTTGATATGGATTTGGTTATCCCTGATGCTAGTAAGACCTTACGTGAAGGTGCTCTGGCGCCTTGGAATCCTATTTCGTCCAACTACTATCCAGCCATGCTTGAGCAGGCCATGGAGCAGTTCGGCGTGGATATGGATACGCCATTTGAAGATCTTAAAAAAGAAGAACAAGATTTGATTCTCTATGGATCTGGGAATCGCGAATTCCATTTCCATTATGTTAATGATTTTGGTGGGGTGCGTGATATTGATATTCCTTTTGAAGGAGTTGTGACTAATATCAATCGTCGCTACCACGAGACCAATAGTGATTTCACTCGCAATGTCATGCGAGGTTATATGAATGAGTTGTCATGTCCAACTTGTCATGGCTATCGTCTTAACGAAGCAGCTCTCTCAGTTCGTGTTGGTGGTGAGAATGGCCTCAATATTGGTCAAATCTCTGATTTGTCTATTTCAGATCATCTTCAGGAAATCGATAACCTTGAATTGGGTGAAAACGAGGGAGTGATCGCTCGTCCAATTGTTAAGGAAATCAAGGATCGCTTGACTTTCTTAAATAATGTAGGCCTTAATTATTTGACCCTCTCTCGTATGGCTGGAACCCTTTCTGGGGGTGAGAGTCAGCGTATCCGTTTGGCAACACAGATTGGCTCTAACCTTTCTGGAGTCTTATATGTGTTGGATGAGCCTTCTATAGGGCTTCATCAGCGTGACAATGATCGCTTGATTTCAAGTCTTAAAAAGATGCGTGACTTGGGCAATACCTTGATTGTGGTGGAGCATGATGAAGATACCATGCGTGAGGCTGACTGGCTTATCGATGTGGGGCCTGGTGCTGGTGCCTTTGGTGGTCAAATCATGGCTTCAGGAACCCCAGAGGAAGTGGCTAAGAACAAGAATTCAATCACCGGGCAATATTTGTCAGGTGCTAAATCAATTCCTGTACCGACGGAACGTCGTGTAGGTAATGGTCGTTTTATCGAGGTTAAAGGTGCTAGCGAGAATAACCTGAAGAATGTATCTGTCAAGTTTCCGCTTGGAAAGTTGATTGCAGTCACTGGTGTTTCTGGTTCGGGAAAATCGACTTTGGTTAATGGAATTCTCAAGAAAAAGATTGCCCAAGAGCTCAATCGAAATAGTGAGAAACCTGGTAAACACAAATCAGTGACAGGCATTGAGCATATCGAGCGATTGATTGATATTGACCAAAGTCCAATTGGGCGTACACCTCGTTCTAATCCAGCGACTTACACAGGTGTCTTTGACGATATTCGTGATCTTTTTGCCCAAACTAATGAGGCCAAGATTCGCGGTTACAAGAAGGGGCGTTTCTCTTTCAATGTCAAGGGTGGCCGTTGTGAAGCTTGCTCTGGTGATGGCATTATTAAGATTGAGATGCACTTCTTGCCTGATGTTTATGTCCCTTGTGAGGTTTGCCATGGCACACGCTATAATTCTGAGACCTTAGAAGTTCGTTATAAGGGCAAGAATATTGCTGAAATTTTGGATATGACAGTTGATGACGCAGTTGACTTTTTTGCGGCTATTCCTAAGATTGCTCGTAAGGTTCAAACTATCAAGGACGTGGGGCTCGGGTATGTGACCTTGGGACAACCAGCAACAACCTTATCAGGTGGTGAGGCTCAACGTATGAAACTGGCTAGTGAGTTGCACAAACGCTCTACAGGGAAGTCCTTCTACATTCTGGATGAACCGACGACGGGTCTCCATACAGATGACATTGCACGTCTCTTGAAGGTGCTTCAGCGTTTTGCGGATGATGGCAACACTGTTCTCGTGATTGAGCACAATCTGGATGTTATCAAGACCGCAGACCATATCATCGATTTGGGTCCTGAAGGCGGTGTCGGTGGAGGTACCATCGTAGCAACAGGGACTCCAGAGGAAGTAGCAGCTGTTCCAGAAAGCTACACAGGACAATATTTGAAAGAAAAATTGACATAAAGAAAAAGGGCTCTCTGAGTCTTTTTTTTGCTTTAGGCTGGTTTAAGTTGAGTTTGCTATTCTATGGTTAAGAAAAAACATACAGGAGTCAGACTATGGTTAAAAAGCGTTTTTTTATAGGCTTTAATGGTATTCTTCTAGCCTTATTTCTAGATATTTGTCTTTTAATTAGCATCCGTACAGTGGATCATCACGGCCATTTTCAATCAGCAACAGATAAATGGGAAACTTTGCTTTACGTTTTAGGAATTTATTTTAGTTTTCTCCTTTTTGAGGTTATTTTTTATCTTATTCTGAAACACCGTAGAAATAAACAAGTTTTGGAACAGGTCTTATAGAGGGCTGGATTTTTGTGTTCAGAGATAGTGACATTTATGTCACTATTTTTTTGAAAAGAGAGAACCTATAATGACCTTATACCCAAATGCACTAGGTTTCCAAGACGACTAAATCTTTGAATAGTCCAAGTGGTTATTGCTGTATTTATTTTTGAAAAGAAAGGAGAAATAAGAATGCGAACTAAGGCATATGGTGAAGAGCTCAATGCTGAAACCTTAGAAAATGTTACAGGGGGTGGTTTTGTATCTAAACCTCAAACCTTACCTGAACGATTGGGTTGGAATAAATGGTGGTTGAAAAGAAGACCTCCTTATGGCGATTAGAAGTTACCATGAGCACCAGATATGGGAAAGAGGAGTATGGATAAACAGAAGAATAATCTTATTAGAAGTTTAAGCATTGTTATCGTGATTGTCTGGCTATTTATTGTGATCATAACTGCTACGCTAAGTTTCACCGAAGGCGTTGCCTTTATTGACCATTGTCTCGTCTGGTCAACACTTTCGCTAGCTTTTTCTTTGTTTGCGCTTAGGGTAGCGGGTAAGGATAAGGAGAAATGATTTTCTATGTTGATTACTATAGTCTTAGGTTGAGTTTATTTGCTTAGCCTTTTCTTTTTGTCTTTAATCTTATAGAATGGTGACATTTATGTCACTATTTTTTATTTCGTTAAGCTCTTATAATGAAGACATAGCTTGGACTTAGTGGCTAAAGTATTAATTTAAATAGAAAAGGAGAGGAACATGGTAATTAGTGTCATGGTACCATTGCTTTTGTTAATTGGTAAAAAGTAAGATGTAACACAGTAAACAAATAAGGAGAATACATGAAGAAAATACAATTTATTTTGATGGCGAGTTTTGTTTTAGGTACTTGCCAGTTAGCGGTGCTTAGTGGAGCAGCGGATGAGTTAGATGTTAAGGAATCTACAGTCGAATTATCCAATAATTCTGTTGAGAGTGGTGAAGTAGAGAATGTGGAAGTTTCTTCTGAAACAGCTTCTCAACAGATAGCTGAGAAAGTTGAATCTATTAGTGAGACAAAGGAAAATTCGCTTCCTCAATCATCACAGACGGGAGTGGCTGAGACAGAAGTGAGGTCTGAAGAGGTTTCGGTTGAAGCTTATGAAAAGAATCTTGAAAACCTGAAGCCAGTCTCTTATAGTGATGTTACAAATATGTTGACTGAAGATGGCGGAGACCATATCCTTTATGTTGGGCGGCCAACCTGCTACTATTGTCGTCAAAATTCTCCAGTTTTGAAGGATTTCAATACCCTGATTGATGGTCAGCTTCTTTATTACAATACAGATTCGGATCAGCTGGACCGTGAGTCTCGTAAAATACTATTTGATAAGCTAGGAATTCCAGGGACTCCAAGTGTCATTCGTCTCAAAAATGGTCAATTGGTTTCTGGCTATCTTGGCAGTGCTCCAGATGCCCAAGCTATTTATCAGGCTGTTTTCAAGGAAGAAACTGAGAAAACAGAGACACCAGAGGGAACAGAAGTAGTAGAGAGGGCGGAAAAACCCTTACCGGAATCTCCCTCTGAAGATACTATCAAGGATAGTGATAAGGATGTAATTAATCATACTGAAGGGTCTGTTACTAGCCTAATGTCTCAAATTAAGCAAGTTTTTAGGAATCTAACAGATCTGCTTATAAGTCTTTTAGGGAAATTTATCTAACAGACTATTTTCTAAGTTGGAGAATAAAAGAATTTATCAAATATGATTCCATCTTTGCTTGTCTTGTTTGTGAAGAATACCTTAACGGCCTTTGTAACGGCTTATTTTGGAGTAACAGGAATGACTTTCTTCACGCTCTATTTGGCTAGTTTAGGGGATACCATGACTAAGCTGATGACTTATGTACCATTTAGTTTTATGCGAGCAGTCTTTACTAGTGGTCAAGAGTTCTTTAATCTTCGCGAAGCCTTTGTTTTGTTTGTTTGGACTTTGGTTTTGCTCCTTTTTATGCCAACTATCTACGAAAAGCGAGCCTTTGTGTAATGCTAATAAAGTCAGAGTTTGATCTGGCTTTTTCTTTATGACCTCAAAAAAACAAGCTAAAATGTCAATTTAATCCTTTAAAATCTGAAAATTTGGTATAATTAACCTAAAATACCAAAGGAGTAATTCATAATGCAACGTAGACTTGAACGATTTGATGCCAAACTTGCCCAATCAGGCCTTGATGCCTTGTTGGTGACAGGACAAAACAATATTTATTATTTGACAGATTTCTGGGGGACAAATGCGACTGTCTTCATCACTAAGAATCGTCGCCTCTTCTTAACCGATTCACGTTATACCCTCATTGCCAAACAATCCGTGCATGGCTTTGATATTATCGAAAGTAAGGACCCACTTAAGGATATTGTTAAAATTATCGAGGCTGATAAACTGGAAACAATCGGATTTGATAATCAGGTATCATTTGCTTACTATCAAGGTCTTCAAGCGATCTTTGAAGGCTACACTTTATCACCACAAAGCAACTTCATGGAAGAGTTGCGTATGATTAAGGATGAAAAAGAATTGGCAACTATCCGTAAGGCTTGTTCTATCTCAGACCGTGCCTTTACAGATGTACTTGATTTTATTAAACCAGGTCAAACAACAGAACTACAAGTGGCAAACTTCCTAGATTTCCGTATGCGTGAGTACGGAGCTTCAGGGGTTTCCTTTGAGTCTATCATTGCTTCAGGTTACCGTTCTGCTATGCCTCATGGGGTTGCTTCAGAAAAGGTTATCCAATCTGGTGAAACCTTAACGATGGACTTTGGTTGCTACTACAACCACTACGTTAGCGATATGACTCGTACTATCCATATTGGTGACACCACTGATGAGGAGCGTGAAATTTATGATATCGTTCTACGTTCTAACCAGGCCTTGATTGACGCAGCTAAGGCTGGTATGACACGTCGTGACTATGATAAGGTTGCGCGTGATGTTATTGTCGAAGCGGGGTACGGTGACTACTTTACACATGGTATTGGACATGGTATCGGTCTTGACATTCACGAGATTCCTTACTTTGGTAACTCTGATGAGACTATCGAAGCTGGTATGGTCTTGACGGACGAGCCAGGTGTTTATTTGGCTGATAAATACGGTGTTCGTATCGAAGATGACATCATTATCACAGAAAATGGTTGTGAATTGATTACCCTTGCGCCTAAGGAATTGATTGTTCTCTAAGATTTGGAGGAATACTTTATGCCAAACCGTTTATCTTGGCAAGATTATTTTATGGCTAATGCAGAGCTGATTTCTAAGCGTTCTACGTGTGACCGTGCCTTTGTTGGAGCTGTTTTAGTTAAGGACAAGCGTATTATCGCTACAGGTTATAATGGCGGAGTTTCTGAGACTGATAACTGTAACGAAGTAGGCCACTATATGGAAGATGGTCATTGTATTCGTACGGTACACGCAGAGATGAATGCCCTTATTCAATGTGCCAAAGAGGGGATTTCTACCAAAAATACAGAGATTTATGTGACTCATTTTCCTTGTATCAACTGCACCAAAGCTCTCTTGCAAGCTGGTATTGTTAAGATTACATACAAGGCCAATTATAGGCCCCATCCCTTTGCGATTGAATTGATGGAACAAAAAGGCGTTTCTTATTTGCAACATGATGTTCCAGAGGTTCACTTAGGAATGGATGACTAGCTTGTTCTTTGAAAAAAGCCTGAGGATTGGGCTTGAATCTATAAAACATTTGAGCCATGCTATCATTTATGGTAAAATAAACTGATAATAATTTTTTACAAAGAGGTATTTAATAATGATTGAAGCAAGTAAACTCCGTGCGGGTATGACTTTCGTAACTAACGATGGCAAATTGATCAAAGTTCTTGAAGCTAGCCACCACAAACCTGGTAAAGGTAACACAATCATGCGTATGAAATTGCGTGATGTTCGCTCAGGTTCAACTTTTGATACTAGCTATCGTCCAGAAGAAAAATTTGAACAAGCAATCATCGAAACAGTACCAGCACAATACTTGTACCAAATGGATGATACTGCATACTTCATGAACACTGAAACATATGACCAATATGAAATCCCAGTAGCCAACGTTCAAGAAGAATTGAAATTTATCCTTGAAAACTCAGACGTAAAAATCCAATTCTACGGAACAGAAGTTATTGGTGTTCAAGTTCCAACAACTGTTGAATTGACTGTTACTGAAACACAACCATCTATCAAAGGTGCAACAGTTACAGGTTCAGGTAAACCTGCAACACTTGAAACTGGTCTTGTGGTTAACGTTCCAGACTTTATCGAAGCTGGTCAAAAATTGGTTATCAACACAGCTGAAGGTACTTACGTATCACGTGCCTAAGCCCAACTAAGTCTTTCAAACCACTGGTTTGAAGGCTTTATTTTCCAAACTAACGGAAAGGAAACATGCGATGACTACAGAAAATATCGGTGAAATTGTAATTGCCCCTCGCGTGCTCGAAGTGATTACAGGTATCGCTGCAACTAAAGTGGAAGGTGTTTACGCCCTTCAAAATAAAAATGTTACGGATAGTCTCAGCAAAACAAGCTTGGGACGTGGTGTTTACCTCCGAACAGAAGAAGATGGTACTGTAAATGCTGATATCTACGTCTCACTTCAGTATGGGGTTAACGTACCAGCGGTTTCAATTGAAATTCAAAAGGCTGTTAAAGCAGCTGTCTATGATATGGCAGAAGTGGCAATTTCAGAAGTCAATGTTCACGTTGAATCTATTGTTACTGAAAAGTCACAAAAACCAGACTTGGCTGAATTGTTTAACGAGGATTTTTTGAATGACTAATATCTTTAAAGATTCACGTCGTGACCTTCGTGAGCGTGCTTTTCAAACGCTTTTTGCCCTTGAATTTGGTGGAGAAGCTCTGGAACAAGCACTTTTCGCTTACACTTATGACAAGCCAATTGACGAAGAAACTGAAGTTGATGTACCAGCCTTTCTCCTTAGCCTGGTAACAGGTGTCCGTGAAGAGTTGGCCCAACTTGATAGTCAAATTGAAGAAAAGTTGAAAGAGAGTTGGAGCCTCTCACGTTTGATTGTGACAGATCGTACTCTCCTTCGTTTGGGACTTTATGAAATCACGTCATTTGAAGAAACACCAGGACGTGTAGCTATTAACGAAATCATTGAAATCGCTAAAAAATATTCTGATGAAACATCTGCTAAGTTCATTAATGGTGTACTTAGTCAGTTTGTGACAGATGAAGCATAAGCAAAAGAAGTTGAGCCTTGTTTCAACTTCTTTTTTTCTACAAATGTAACAAGAAAAAAGTCGCAAGCGGAGATTTCTTGCGACTTTCATTTATATACTGCTACCAGCAATCAGACTCACTGGAAGTACATAATCACGATTAACTGTTTTGCCTTTAATTTTCTTGAGAAGAATTTCGACACAAAGTTTAGCAATTTCATCCAAAGGTTGTTGGATAGTTGCTAACTCTGGGTAGAAGTGACGGATAAAGGCGGTACCGTCATAACCGATGATTTTTAGGTCATCTGGGATAGAAAGTCCCAATTGTCTAGCTATCTTCATAACCAAGATAGCTGTTAAATCGTCCGAAACAAAGATGCCATCTGGTTTTTCACGAGAGATAATAGATTTGATTTCTAATTCTCGTCGCATGAGAGACAAATCGTTTGGAACAGGACAAATAATACCTTCCTTGTCCAATTCATAATTAAAACCTAGTTGACGAAGTCCTGTTGGAGAATCCGAATTATCATAGCCTGTAATCATGACAATGCGTTGACAGCCAGCCTTGACCATAGCTCTTGCGGCTAACTTGCCACCTTCAAAGTTGTCAGACGAAACAATAGGAATCTTTGGGGCGAGATTACGGTCGAAGGCAACGATGGGAGCTTCAACCTTCTCATAATCCTCAATACCAAGATTGTGACTAGATGAGATGATGCCGTCACATTGGTTGGCGGCGAGCATCTCCAAATAGTCCCTCTCCTTGTTAGGATCATGCTCACTATTACAAATAATGGTTTTATAACCTTGCTTAAAGAGTTCATCCTCAAGACGTTCAATAAGTTCGGCATAAAATACATTGGAAATATTTGGGAAAATCAAGCCAACGAGTTTGGCCGACTTTCCTTGAAGACCTCGAGCTAAATTATTAGGTTTATAGTTGAGTTCTTGCATAGCAGCGTGAACTTTGTCAATGGTCTTCTGTGAGAGGTAGCCCTTTTTGTTTATGACGCGAGAAACTGTGGTTGGGCTCACACCAGCCAGTTCGGCAACGTCAGTAAGCTTTGCGACCATAAATCACCTTAGTATTTCAAGTCGAAGTAGTGTCCAGAAACGTTTCCTGACGTTACTTTGATACCAGTTTGTTCTGCACTTGGGAAGACGCGGCTAGTGAAGACTTTTTCACCTTTGTTGAAGAAAATTTCAACGATTGAATTGTCTACAAAGATGTTTGCTGTTGCAGCTTGACCGGCATCAAGAGCGCATTCACGGCTTGTGCCAAAGTCAGTAGCATATTGTTCACCAGCTTTAGAACGGTCAAGGATAACTTTTCCGTTTTCAGTATCAACTGTAAGTGACAAGCCATTTCCTTCTTGGTCTGCGAAGAGGACAAGTTCTGTTTGAGTGTTAGCTTCAAAGTTAAGTTCAAGCTCGTAAGTGTTAGTTGTTGCCGTTTTTTCAGAGAAATCTTCTTGGCTAGCACGTAAGCTTGTAATGGCTTCGACTGGATATTGGTAGAGTTTGCCATCTTTAATAGACAATTCTTTAACCAAGCTCATAGCCCCTTGGTAGTCGTATTTGTCAGTTGGATAGTCCACATCTGGAAGACCGATCCAGCTGACAATAAGGGCACGACCATCTGGAGTATTAAAGCCTTGAGTTGCATATGCTTCAAATCCGTAGTCCAAGTTGATAATTGGTGTGCCATCAACGAGGGCAGGTTTTTCTGTGTCGAAATCTTGGAAAATCTTATAAGTGTTAGGGTAGATGTTACCGTAGTCAAGTTCAGCTTTATCGAGACCTTGTGGGCTATAAAGAAGAACAGGTTTGCCATCTACAAAGACAAGGTTAGGACACTCAATCATGTACTCTGACCCAGTGCCACCAAAGTCAAGATTACCAACCTCAACCCAGTTTTCGACATCATTGTCTACTGCCTTGTAAAGTTTGATATAACCTTGTTTATCGTGGTTTTGAGCACCTACGATAGCGTAGAATTGTCCCTTGTAATCGAAGATTTGAGGGTCACGGAAGTGCCCAGTAGCGTCAGCAGGTTGTTTGATAAGAACCTTGTCGAATTTTTCGATTTTGCCGTCTTTATCCATCCAAGCGCCGATTTGACGTGGGTCACGAATCCAGTTTTCATCACGAACGTTCCCAGTATAGAAGATAAAGAGTTTATCACCGATTTGATAAGCAGAACCTGAGTAGGCACCGTGGCTATCATTTTCATGGTCTGGCAAGAGTTTGACACCAGTTTCTGTAAAGTGAACCAAATCTTCAGTTTCAGTATGCACCCATTGTTTCAAACCATGAGCAGCTCCAAATGGCCAACTTTGGTAGAAAAGTTGGAACTTACCATTAAAGTAAGAAAAACCGTTTGGATCATTAAGAAGCCCTGTTTCTGGTTCGATATGGTAACTTGCACGCCAAGGTGATTTAGCGACATTTTCTCTAATCTTTGTTTTTTCTTCGTCTGTCCAATCTGCGTATGGACGGTAACGAACTTCTGTTGGTAGATTCATATTTAGTAATCTCCTAATCTATTTGTTAATAATATAGTAAACGTTTTACCTATAAAAATCAACGATTTATAACAAAAAATAAAAAAATATGCTAAACGGTTGACATATGGCAGAAAGATGCTAAAATAGTTATCGTAAAGAAAAGCTAAACGCTTTCATACCAAATTTTATTAAGGAGAATTTTGCAAATGGATAACAAACAAATTGCAAAAGAAGTCATCGATGCCCTCGGTGGACGTGAAAACGTCAACAGTGTTGCTCACTGTGCGACTCGTCTACGTGTGATGGTCAAAGATGAAAACAAAATCAATAAAGAAAAGGCTGAGAACATTGAAAAAGTTCAAGGTGCTTTCTTTAACTCAGGTCAATACCAAATGATTTTTGGTACAGGTACTGTTAACAAGATTTACGACGAAGTCGTTGCTCAAGGTCTTCCAACAGCATCTAAAGACGAACAAAAAGCAGAAGCTGCTAAACAAGGTAACTGGTTCCAACGTGCTATCCGTTCATTCGGTGACGTTTTCGTTCCATTGCTTCCAGCAATCGTAGCGACTGGTCTTTTCATGGGTATCCGTGGAGCAATCAATAACGATACAGTTCTTGGTTTGTTCGGTACAACATCAAAAGCTTTTGCTGCTACTGATTTCTATACTTACACAGTTGTATTGACAGATACAGCCTTCGCCTTCTTCCCAGCCTTGATTTGTTGGTCAGCCTTTAACGTATTTGGTGGTTCACCACTTCTTGGTTTGGTTCTTGGTTTGATGATGGTTAACAACGCCCTTCCTAACGCTTGGGATGTTGCATCAGGTGCTGCTAAACCAATTTACTTCTTTGATTTTATTCCAGTAGTAGGTTACCAAAACTCAGTGCTTCCAGCCTTCTTCGTAGGTTTGCTTGGTGCTAAGTTCGAGCAATGGGTTCGTAAATGGGTTCCAGACGTTCTTGACCTTCTCTTGCGTCCACTTATCGTCTTCGCAGTAATGTCAGCTTTGGCCCTCTTTATCATTGGTCCTGTCTTCCATACTGTTGAAAGCTATGTTCTTGCTGCTACAGAATGGATTCTTAACTTGCCATTTGGTCTTGCTGGTCTTGTTCTTGGTGGAGTTCACCAAGTTATCGTCGTTACAGGGGTTCACCACGTCTTTAACTTGCTTGAAGCTAACCTCATTGCTAATACTGGTAAAGACCCACTTAACGCTATCATCACAGCTGCTATGACTGCCCAAGCTGGTGCGACACTTGCAGTGGGTGTTAAAACTAAAGATGCTAAATTGAAAGCACTTGCTTTCCCTGCAACTCTTTCAGCGGTACTTGGTATCACTGAACCAGCTATCTTCGGGGTTAACCTTCGTTTCGGTAAACCATTTATCATGGGTCTTATCGCTGGTGCTGCTGGTGGTTGGTTGGCCTCAATCCTTAACCTCGCTGGTACAGGATTTGGTGTAACAATCGTTCCTGGTACTCTTCTTTACCTTAACGGTCAAGTGCTTAAGTATGTGATCATGGTACTTGTAACACTTGCTCTTGGTTTTGCTCTTACTTGGATCTTCGGTTACAAAGAGGAAGAAGTTGAAGCTCAAAAAGAAGTTGTTGCTGAAGATATTGCATCTGCAGAATCAGCTCCAGTTGCATTGCAAGCCGAAACAATCGCTGCACCACTTAAAGGTGAAGTTGTAGCTTTGGAAAATGTTAATGACCCAGTCTTCTCATCAGGAGCTATGGGTAAAGGTGCCGCTATTAAACCTTCAGGAAACCAAGTAGTCGCACCATTTGATGGTGAAGTGCAAATCGCCTTCCCAACAGGTCACGCTTACGGTCTTAAATCTGATAAAGGTGCTGAAGTGCTTATCCACATCGGTATCGACACTGTCTCACTTGACGGTAAAGGATTTGATGCTAAAGTTCAAGCAAATCAACGTGTTAAAAAAGGTGATGTCTTGGCTACCTTCGATAGCTCAGTTATCACAGGTGCAGGACTTGACGATACAACTATGGTAATCGTTACAAATACTGCAGACTTCGAAGATGTTTCATCAGTAGCAACTGGATCAGTTGCTGAAGGTGCAGACTTCATCGCAGTTAAATAATAAGCTAGGAAAGTCGAAACCATTTCGGCTTTTTTAGTTAAATGTCAGGTAAAGAAAAGAGATGAGTTCCAATGGCTATGGCTGGTGAATCGAACGGAATATAGATTGTCTTTTACGCCACTTTTCTTTATAATTAAGATAGTAATTTATAGATCACAAAAGGAGATAGCTTGCATATGGCTAAACTTTACGGAAGCTTGGAAGCTGGTGGTACAAAATTTGTTTGTGCTGTTGGCGATGAGAAATTCCAAGTCGTTGAAAAAACTCAATTCCCAACAACTACACCTTACGAAACAATTGACCGTACGATTGAATTTTTCAAACGTTATGAAGATCAATTGGTTGGAATTGCAATTGGTTCATTTGGACCAATTGATGTTGATCCAAACTCTGAAACATATGGTTTTGTGACTTCAACTCCAAAACCACATTGGTCAAATGTCGACCTTCTTGGTTTGATTGCTAAAGAGTTTAATATTCCTTTCTACTTTACGACTGATGTTAACTCCTCTGCTTATGGTGAGACACTTGTTCGTAAAAGTGTTAAGAGTCTTGTTTACTACACTATCGGAACTGGTATTGGAGCCGGTGCTATTCAAAATGGTGAGTTCATTGGTGGTATGGGTCACACTGAAGCTGGTCACGTATATGTACCTCTTCACCCAAATGATGTTTCCAATGAATTTAACGGAACTTGTCCATTCCACCGCGGATGTTTGGAAGGTTTGGCTGCTGGTCCATCACTTGAAGCCCGTACAGGTATTCGTGGCGAATTGATTGAGCAAAATTCTGAGGTTTGGGATGTTCAAGCTTACTACATTGCTCAAGCTGCTGTCCAGGCAACTGTGCTCTACCGTCCAGAAGTTATCGTCTTTGGGGGTGGTGTTATGGGACAAGAACACATGCTTCGTCGTGTCCGTGAAAAATTCACAGCTCTTTTGAATGGTTACCTTCCAGTGCCAGACGTGACTGAGTATATTGTGACACCTGCTGTTTCAGGTAATGGCTCTGCGACGCTTGGTAACTTTGCACTTGCCAAAGATGTAGCTGACAAACACTCACGCAAATAAGCAAAATATGTAAAATCGCTTTAAGACATGATCTTAAGGCGTTTTGCTCTATACAGGAGGATGTAATGGAACCTTTATTTTTAGATTCGCCAATGCATGAAAAAATCTGGGGAGGTAATCGACTTAAGACAGAGTTTGGTTACGATATTCCCAGTGAACACACTGGTGAATACTGGGCAATTTCTGCCCATCCTAATGGTGTATCCTATGTCAAAAACGGGAAGTATGCTGGTTTTCATCTGGCAGAACTTTACAAGGATAAACCAGAACTTTTTGGAAATCCCAAGACTAGTGTTTTTCCTTTGTTGACAAAGATTTTGGACGCTAATGACTGGCTCTCAGTACAAGTACACCCTGATGATGCTTATGGACTAGAGCATGAAGGTGAGCTAGGAAAGACAGAATGTTGGTATATTATTGATGCTGAAGAGGGTGCAGAGATTATTTATGGTCACAAGGCTAAGACAAAGGAAGAATTAGCGTCCTTAATTGAAGCAGGTGATTGGGACGGACTTTTGTCGAAAACTCCTGTTAAAAAAGGTGACTTTTTCTTTGTACCAAGTGGTACCATGCATGCTATTGGTCCAGGTATCCTGATCTTAGAGACTCAACAATCTAGCGACACCACTTACCGTGTCTATGATTTTGATCGTAAGGATGATCAGGGCAATAAACGTGAGCTTCATATTCAACAGTCTCTTGATGTCTTGAATCTAGGGGACCCAGAAAATAGCGTTCCAACAACTGTTAAGACCTTGCAATTAGAGTCGACTTGTTTGACATCAAACTCCTTCTTCACCGTATATAAATGGAAACTCAGTGGCTTGGTTGACTTCAAACAATCAGCTCCTTATTTGCTTTGTTCGGTACTTTCTGGCAATGGGACTATGACTATCGATTCACGCATTTATTGTCTAAAAAAAGGTGATCACTTCATTCTTCCAAATGATGTGACAGATTGGGAAATTGATGGACAATTGGAGATGATTGTCAGTCACCCTAACGAGGCTTAAGTATGAGTAATGAAAAAGTTTTAGCTGCACTATTTGAGCGTATTGAGATCGGCAAATCCTATTATTTTGAGGGAGCTTACTATCGTCTAAAAGACTATGGAGATCACATTTATGGCTTACAACGGGCCATTCCTGGGATGTGCGGTGAAAAAACGGCCTCCCCTAGCATCAAATTTTACTGGAAAAATGGTGTCTTGGACTATCAATTCTACGTTGATTTTGAAGCTAGCCCTATGATAATGAAGGCCTATAGCGGCACCGACCATGCCTTCTTTGAACAGGCTTTTGAAAATCTCTTGCATGATTTTGAGGATATCCTAGAGAGCCAAGAGAACTCTAAGAAGTAGTTTTAAAGCATTATTGTCGATATTTTCAGTGAATCTAATAAAAAAGTTTTCGTTTATTTGCAAATCCATTGTGAAAGCCCTTAAACTAGGGCTTTTTTCTTTGTCAATCCTTGAGTGATTTCTTGTTTAAAGGGGGCTTTTGTGGTAAAATATGGAGATAAAGACTGTCGAAAGGAAAAAAGATGGCAAATATATTACGCAAAATCATTGAAAATGATAAAGGCGAAATTAAGAAACTAGAAAAAACTGCCAAGAAAGTCGAGAGCTATGCTGATGCAATGGCAGCTCTTTCAGATGAAGAACTTCAGGCAAAAACAGAAGAATTTAAAAAACGATATCAAAACGGAGAAAGCCTAGACCAACTCTTGCCAGAGGCATTTGCAGTTGTTCGTGAAGGGGCAAAACGTGTCCTTGGACTTTTCCCATATCGTGTGCAAATCATGGGTGGTATTGTTCTTCACCATGGTGATGTACCAGAGATGCGTACAGGGGAAGGGAAAACCCTGACTGCGACAATGCCTGTTTACCTAAATGCTATTTCAGGTGAAGGTGTGCACGTTATCACCGTTAACGAATACCTCTCAGAGCGTGATGCGACTGAAATGGGTGAGCTTTATAGTTGGCTTGGTTTGTCAGTAGGGATTAACCTTTCAGCCAAATCACCAGCTGAAAAACGTGAAGCTTATAACTGTGACATCACTTACTCAACCAACTCAGAGGTAGGTTTCGACTATCTTCGTGATAACATGGTTGTTCGTAAGGAAAACATGGTACAACGTCCATTGAACTATGCCTTGGTCGATGAGGTTGACTCAGTTCTTATCGACGAAGCTCGTACACCATTGATTGTATCAGGTCCTGTAAGTTCAGAAACTAATCAGTTATATCACCGTGCGGATGCCTTTGTTAAGACCTTGACAGAGGATGATTATGCCATTGATATTCCAACAAAAACGATTGGTTTGAATGACTCAGGTATTGACAAGGCTGAAGAATTCTTTAACTTGGACAACTTGTACGATATTGATAATGTTGCCTTGACTCACTATATTGACAACGCCCTTCGTGCCAACTACATCATGTTGCATGATATTGACTATGTGGTCAGTCCTGAGCAAGAAATTCTTATCGTTGACCAATTTACAGGTCGTACCATGGAAGGACGTCGTTTCTCAGATGGGCTCCACCAAGCCATTGAGGCAAAAGAAGGTGTGCCAGTTCAAGAAGAAACGAAGACATCTGCCTCAATCACTTACCAAAATATGTTCCGTATGTACAAGAAATTGTCAGGGATGACTGGTACTGGTAAAACTGAGGAAGATGAATTCCGTGAAATTTACAACATGCGAATTATTCCGATTCCAACTAACCGTCCAATTCAACGTATTGACCACGATGACCTTCTTTACCCTACCTTGGATGCTAAATTCCGCGCAGTGGTACAAGATGTTAAACGTCGTTATGAAAAGGGACAGCCAGTCCTTGTTGGTACGGTTGCCGTTGAAACATCTGACTTGATTTCTAAGATGTTGGTTGAAGCAGGCATTCCTCATGAAGTGCTTAATGCTAAGAACCACGAAAAAGAAGCGCATATTATCATGAATGCGGGTCAACGTGGTGCCGTTACAATTGCGACCAACATGGCCGGTCGTGGTACCGACATCAAACTTGGTGAAGGGGTTCTTGACCTTGGTGGACTCTGTGTCATTGGTACAGAGCGTCACGAAAGCCGTCGTATCGATAACCAGTTGCGTGGTCGTGCGGGACGTCAAGGGGACCCAGGAGAATCTCAATTCTATCTTTCACTTGAAGACGAATTGATGCGTCGTTTCGGTTCTGATCGTATCAAACAAGTCTTGGAACGTTTGAATGCTGATGATGAAGATATTGTTATCAAATCACGTATGTTGACACGCCAAGTGGAAGCGGCTCAAAAACGTGTCGAAGGAAATAACTACGATACTCGTAAACAAGTCCTTCAGTACGATGACGTTATGCGTGAACAACGTGAAATCATCTACGCTGAGCGTTATGATGTTATCACAGCGGAACGTGACCTTGAACCTGAGATTAAGGCTATGATTAAGCGTACGATTAACCGTACGGTAGATGGTCACAGCCGCAATGATCAAGAGGAAGCTCTTAAAGGTATCTTGAACTTTGCTCGTCAGGCCTTGGTTCCTGAGAATGCCATCTCACTTGAAGATTTACAAGAAGTGGGAGAGGTAACGAAACGTAGTGTTAATTATGACGCTATTAAAGTTTACTTGAATGAGTTAGCAGATGATGTTTATGCTCGTCAAATCAAGAAATTGCGTTCAGAGGAAGCTATCCGTGAATTCCAAAAAGTCTTGATTTTGATGGTTGTTGATAACAAGTGGACGGACCACATCGATGCTCTAGATCAATTACGTAATGCCGTTGGTTTGCGTGGTTATGCACAAAACAACCCAATCGTTGAGTATCAATCTGAAGGGTTCAAGATGTTCCAAGATATGATTGGGGCAATTGAATATGATGTGACACGTACAATGATGAAAGCACAAATTCATGAGCAATCTCGTGAAAATGTGAATGAACGTGTTTCGACAACAGCAACAGGCAATATCCAGGCCCACCAAGCAGATGCTAATGGTCAAGAAATTGACTTTAGTAAGGTTGGTCGTAATGACTTCTGTCCATGTGGCTCTGGTAAGAAATTTAAAAATTGTCACGGTCGTAAACAATTTTAGGAAAAAAATAGGTAATTATTATGGTTTTTAAAGCAGTAAGTGAAAAAATTGATTTTGATGCAGTTAAAGAATCAACTACATTAACAGGTGAAGCCCTTGCCAAGAAACAAGCTCGTGATAAAGAGCTTGAAGCAATCATCAAGGGTGAAGATGACCGTACGCTTTTGGTTATTGGTCCATGTTCATCTGATAATGAAGAAGCTGTTCTTGATTATGCTCACCGTTTGGCTAAACTTCAAGAAGAAGTTAAAGATAAAGTCTTTATGGTTATGCGTGTCTATACAGCTAAACCTCGTACAAATGGTGATGGCTATAAAGGACTTGTACACCAACCTGATGCTGAAGGGAAACCAAACCTAATTAACGGTATCAAGGCTGTGCGTAACCTTCACTACCGTGTTATCACTGAAACTGGTATCACAACTGCTGACGAAATGCTTTACCCAGAAAATCTTCCTTTGGTAGATGACCTTGTGTCATACATTGCCGTTGGTGCACGTTCTGTAGAAGACCAACAACACCGTTTTGTTGCGTCAGGTATTGATGTTCCAACTGGTATGAAGAATCCAACATCAGGGAACCTTAACGTGATGTTTAATGGTATCTACGCCGCACAAAACAAACAAAACTTCCTCTTTAACGGTGAAGAAGTTGAAACTCCAGGGAACCCATTGGCACACGTTATTCTTCGTGGTTCAACGAATGAATATGGTAAAAACGTACCTAACTTCTACTATGATGATGTGCTTGAAACAATTGAACACTATGAACAAATGGGCCTTGAGAATCCATTCATCGTTATTGATACAAACCATGATAACTCAGGTAAACGTTACTTGGAACAAATCCGTATCGTTCGCCAAACCTTGATTAACCGTGACTGGAATGAAAAAATCAACAAAGTTGCACGTGGTTTCATGATTGAATCTTACCTTGAAGATGGTCGTCAAGATGCGCCAGATGTCTATGGTAAATCAATCACTGACCCATGTCTTGGTTGGGATAAAACAGAAGAATTGATTCGTGAAATCCACGATACTTTGTCAAAATAATAAGGTAACAGAAACCATAATATGGGGAGTGAACCGTTTGGATGACCAAGCGGTTCGCTCTCTTTTCACAAAGAGAGGGAAATAAATGGGAATTCATCAAAATAGTCCGCTGATTGATGTAGCGGAGGTAAGGAAATTACATGCTCTTACGGGAGATGCTCTAGTAACTAAACAGGCTAATGATGAGGCTTTGGCAAAAATTATCAAGGGTGAGGACAAACGTATTCTCTTGGTTGTAGGTCCATGTTCATCTGATAATGAAGAAGCCGTTCTTGACTATGCTCACCGTTTGGCCAAACTTCAGGAAGAAGTGAAAGATAGAATCTTTATTGTTATGCGTGTTTATACAGCTAAACCACGTACTAATGGAGATGGCTATAAGGGACTTATCCACCAACCAGATGCAGAGGGTGATGTAGACCTTCTTGCTGGGGTTAAGGCGGTTCGCCACCTTCAGTCACGTATTATTACTGAAACAGGCCTCCCAATCGCTGACGAGATGCTTTATCCGTCAAATCTTTCCTTCTTTGATGATTTGCTTAGCTATCATGCTGTTGGAGCCCGTTCTGTTGAGGACCAAGAGCACCGCTTTGTAGCTTCAGGTATTGATGTGCCAATTGGCTTGAAGAACCCAACGTCAGGGAATTTGAATGTCATGTTTAATGGTATCTATGCGGCGCAGAACCAACAGCATTTCCTTTACAATGGTGCTGAAGTTAAAACAGATGGTAACCCACTCGCTCACGCTATCTTGCGTGGTGCTAACAATGAAAGTGGGCAAAATATTGTTAACTACCATTACGAGGACTTGGTTAAGGCTTTGGACAAGTATAGTGCACTTAATCTGGAAAATCCATTTATCCTTGTCGATACAAACCATGATAACTCTGGTAAAAACTTCATGGAACAAGTTCGTATTGTGCGTGAAGTCCTTCTTAACCGTGAGTGGGATGAGCGTATCGCGGATACCGTGCGTGGCTTTATGATAGAGTCTTACCTTGAGGATGGTCGTCAAGACACACCTGAAGTTTACGGTAAATCAATTACAGATCCATGTCTTGGTTGGGATAAGACTGATAGCCTTATTCGTGAAATCCACAATCAACTTTCGTAACAATTATGATTTTTGGACATGGTATAGACTTGCAGGAAATTTCAGCTGTTAAAAAGGCTTATGACCGCAATCCACGCTTTGCAAAAAAGGTATTGACACCAAAAGAGTGGGAACGTTTTGAATCCCTTTCTGGCAATCGTCAGATGTCCTATTTAGCAGGTCGCTGGGCCGGTAAGGAAGCATTTTCAAAGGCCTGGGGTACAGGTATTGGAGCAGTCGGTTTTAAGGATATTGAAATTTTGACCAATGACAAGGGAGCTCCAGTAGTGACCCAATCACCTTTTGAAGGCAAGGTTTTTATCTCGATTTCCCATAGCGGTGATTTTGTTCAGGCAAGTGTCATTTTAGAAAAAAACTAAGAGATAGATGTTGGAAGAGGATAGCTTATGATTTCAAGTTTACATCGACCAACCTTGGCAAAGGTTGATCTATCAGCAATTTCAGAAAATATTGAACAAGTGGTTAGTCACATCCCTAAACAGGTAAAGACTTTTGCAGTTGTTAAGGCCAACGCTTATGGTCATGGGGCTGTTGCGGTGGCCAAGCATTTGTCTAAACAGGTAGATGGTTTTTGTGTTTCCAACCTAGACGAGGCACTTGAACTCCGTCAGGCTGGCTTAGAGCAACCGATACTTATTTTAGGAGTCGTCTTGCCAGACGAGGTTCCTTTGGCTATTCAAGAAAACATCACTCTGACGGTAGCTTCGCTTGAGTGGTTGGAAATAGCTAAGAAGCAAGGGCTTGATTTGACTGGTTTGACCTGTCATATTAAGATTGATTCAGGTATGGGACGCATTGGGGTGCGTAGCCAAGGAGATGCAGATAGTTTGATTGCTGGTCTGAAGTCACTTGGTGCGGATGTCGAAGGTATTTTTACACATTTTGCAACAGCTGATGAGGCAGATGATAGTAAATTCAAGCGTCAATTGGCCTTCTTCACGGATTTGGTTAATAACTTGGTGGACCGCCCTCGCTTGGTACATGCTAGCAACTCTGCGACAAGTATCTGGCATGCAGAAACAGTCTTTAATGCGGTACGTCTAGGTGTCGTCATCTATGGTCTCAATCCTAGTGGCAGTGCTTTAGACCTTCCCTATAACATTCGTCCTGCTTTAAGCTTGGAGACAGCACTTGTTCATGTTAAGACCCTGCCAGCAGGTCAAGATGTGGGTTATGGTGCAACCTATACGACGACAGCTGATGAGGTTATTGGAACCATTCCGATTGGCTATGCGGATGGTTGGACCAGAGATTTACAAGGTTTCCACGTTGTTGTGGATGGCCAGCTTTGTCCTATTGTTGGGCGTGTGTCTATGGACCAGATCACTGTTCGACTTCCTAAGGTTTATCCCCTAGGAACTCCTGTCACTCTTATGGGGGAAAATGGGGGAGCAAGCATCACTGCGACAGAGGTGGCTGAAAAACGTGGCACTATCAACTACGAAGTCCTTTGTTTGCTTAGTGATCGTGTACCTCGTAGCTATGACTAATATAAATAAAGAGAAATCCAGTTTGATACTGGATTTTTTGATTTTAGTGAAGACCATTTTCATGTGTTATAATAGCTGATAAGGCTTCCTCTTTCACGAGGAGAAGAACACGATAGAAATGATAGAGGATATGATTCGACTAGATTCACCAATTGCGGATTTGAAAGGCTTTGGGCCTAAGTCCGCTGAAAAATTTACCAAATTAGATTTATATACGGTTGGGGACCTCTTGCTTTATTTTCCTTTCCGATATGAGGATTTTAAGAGTAAGTCTATCTTTGAACTGATGGATGGCGAAAAGGCTGTTATTACGGGAACAGTGGTGACGCCTGCCAATGTGCAGTATTATGGCTTTAAACGGAATCGTCTGAGTTTTAAAATCAAGCAAGGAGAGGCTGTGATTGCCATTAGTTTCTTCAACCAACCTTATCTTGTGGATAAGATTGAGATGGGGGCAGAAGTGGCTATTTTTGGCAAATGGGACCAGAAGAAGTCTGCTGTGACTGGTATGAAAGTCCTGGCTCACGTTGAGGACGATATGCAGCCAGTCTACCATGTGGCCCAGGGTGTTAGTCAGGCCCAACTGATAAAGGCCATAAAGGCAGCTTTTGATAGTGGGGCCCTTAATTTGTTGGAGGAAAGTCTCCCTCAGGTGCTGCTGGACAAGTACCGTCTCATGGGACGTCAAGAGGCTGTGCGTGCCATGCATTTTCCGAAAGATTTGGCTGAATATAAGCAGGCTCTACGTAGGACCAAGTTTGAGGAGCTCTTTTATTTCCAGATGAATTTACAGGTGCTGAAGGCTGAAAATAAGTCCGAAACCAATGGTCTAGCAATTGCTTACGATGAAGCCAAAATCAAAGCCAAAATTGCAGCATTACCATTCCCCTTAACTGAGGCCCAACAGCGTAGTTTATCGGAAATCCTAGTTGATATGAAATCTGGGGCTCATATGAACCGTCTCTTGCAAGGAGATGTGGGCTCAGGGAAAACAGTTATCGCTAGCTTGGCTATGTATGGGGCCTATACGGCGGGATTTCAGTCTGCCCTCATGGTACCGACGGAAATCTTAGCAGAGCAGCATTATCAGAGTTTACAGGGGCTTTTTCCTGAGTTAGAGGTAGTGCTCCTAACTTCTGGAATGAAGGCGGCGGATAAGAAAGTAGCCCTTTCCAAAATCGAGTCTGGGAAGGCTCAGATGATTGTGGGAACCCACTCGTTGATTCAAGATGCAGTGACTTATCATAGTCTTGGGCTAGTCATTACTGATGAACAGCACCGATTTGGGGTTAATCAACGTCGTATTTTCCGTGAGAAAGGTGACAACCCTGATGTCCTCATGATGACGGCAACACCCATTCCTAGGACTTTGGCAATCACTGCCTTTGGGGAGATGGATGTATCTATCATTGACCAGATGCCAGCTGGACGTAAGCCCATCATTACCCGTTGGGTCAAACATGAGCAGTTAGATACTGTATTGACTTGGATTAAGGGGGAGTTGGAAAAAGATGCTCAGGTCTATTTTATTTCTCCTCTGATTGAAGAGTCTGAGGCTCTTGATTTGAAAAATGCGGTGGCCCTTCATCAGGAACTCACAGAGTTCTTTGGGGATTCAGCTACAGTAGCTCTGATGCACGGTCGTATGAAAAATGATGAAAAAGACCAAATTATGCAAGATTTCAAGGACAGAAAATCTCAGATTTTAGTATCAACTACAGTTATTGAAGTAGGTGTTAACGTGCCAAATGCTACAGTTATGGTCATTATGGATGCGGATCGTTTTGGACTTAGCCAGCTTCACCAGCTTCGAGGGCGTGTAGGTCGTGGCGATAAGCAGTCCTACTGTGTTTTGGTGGCTAATCCTAAAAATGATACTGGTAAAAAACGCATGCAGGCCATGTGTGAGACCACGGATGGCTTTGTTCTAGCTGAGGAGGATCTTAAAATGCGTGGCTCAGGTGAAATCTTTGGGACACGTCAGTCAGGTATTCCTGAATTTCAGGTGGCCGATATTGTGGAAGACTACAATATCTTAGAGGAAGCCAGACGGGTGGCTAGCCAAATTGTATCTGACTCTAAATGGCGAGAGAATCCTGAATGGCAGGTGCTAGGAGCACATTTGAGAAGCCAAGGCGAGTTTGATTGAGGAGGAAACTAATGAACAAAAGACGGTTAAAACTCGATTTTTTTGCTATCTTGCATCCCTTGTTTCTTATGATGTTAGGTCTTATATTTTATTTTTTCGCCTTCATCTTGATTTGGTTTATTACCGAATTGACAAAGCTGATAGAAGGAAAGACAGACTTTCATACCCTATATCTTTATTCACTTCTTATCTCTCTAGCTTGTTCGGTATTACTGATTATGTACGTCGCGGGTCTTATAGCTCAACTGATTATCCATATACAGCATCAAAAGGAAAGAACGCTTCTGCCAGTTTGGTGCATGCTTACAGCTGTACTGATGCTCGTGCCACTATTCGAAGATTTTAGTATCTTAGGCTCGTCCTGGAATTTTAAAGGGTATTTTCTTTCCATAGTTGCCTACATTGCCTATCTCTTTACAAAGCTACCCAAGGTTATTGAAAGTTACCGCTATCATGCGACAATTCGTTATGCCGTTTGGGTGGCTCTGATCTTGGGAATTATTTTATCCATGCTTTAGACAGAAAAACTCTCAGTAAACTCACTGAGAGTTTTAAGTTTCCTTCAAGCTTATTACAAGCTTTCTTTAAGTTAGGCAACCTATAATAAAACCATCAAAACGAGATAGGTTTTGATAATAAAACGTTTTGGCTAGGCCAAACCATTCCTAAAAAGGAGGACATAACAATGACAGTAAAAATTAAAGTAATCTACAACCGAAATTTCCAGAAGCATCCTCAAGACTTTAAGGTTTATCAAAACTAGTATTGATGCTAGGAAGAGGCTAAATTTACCCATATTCTACAACTTTCATCCCTCATTTTCCAAAATCCCTTTTTCCTTTTTTTCATAACGTAGAATCCCTCTTCTTAAACTCATAAAAAGTCTAGACGGAAGCTTGACCAGTCTAGGCGATTAACATAAGTAAGCTAACCAGTTGAGATTTTCTTGACTGGTTTTTATTTTTTGAATTTTAGATAAAAAATATCGAAAAACGATAAAAATGTGTTGACAAGGAGAAATAAAGAGTGTAATATATAATTATCGATAAACGATAATAAGTTTTCGATAAAGATAATCTTATTCGCGAAAAAGAGAAATTATTTACTAAAACTATTTAACAAAGGAAAAACTTATCATGAAAACACTTAAACCAATCATCAATGCTCTTCTTATTCTTCTTATGGCAATCTACGGTTTTGCAATGCTTGCTTTACTTATCCTTCCTTTTGTGGATGTGACTAATCTTTTCCCAGGTGCTGAGGTTCATTACCTTTCTGGATGGGGGTACTGGCTGGTCGCAGAGCTACAATTTGCCTTCTATCTTGCCTTGATTTGTCTTCTTCGTAAAGAGCTTAAAGACTTTACTTGGAAGGCACTTTGGACAGAAGATTTCTCTCTTTTCTTGAAAAAGGCTGCCCTTCTAACCTTTGTGCCATCAGCCTTGAATATCTTCTTGCAGTTGGGAACGACAGATCACCTAGTAATGGACTTCAGCACATCAGTTTGGCTTCTCTTGGTCTCTCTAGCTTGTGATACTGTCCGTCTTCGTAAGGGACAAACAGCTGTCAAATGATTGAATGAATCTTAGTTGAAAAGTAATAAAATCTTACCTATAAACTAGTATTTTATATTGATATTCGATATAATTGATACTGTTAATAGTTAGCTACTGATTTAGTATGAGGTCAAGGGCTCCTAGAGGCACCTTGGCTTTTTCTAGTCTATGCTCAAAGAAATCAAATGAATTTACAATCGAGGTAACACATGACAACTATCTTATTCTATTTTTTAATCGTCCTAGCCTTGGCTGGCTCTAGTTATTATGGTTGGAGATCTGCCAAAAGTGCTAAAAATCGTCAAGAAACGCAAGAACAGAAACGTCTGCGTAGTGTTCTCCTGTTCGTTAATGTCCTCCTTTTTGCGGGCTTTTTAAGCCTTGTTATTACCATTCTTAATGATGCCTTTATCCTGACTGGTCATGAAGGACTCTTACAACAAGGTTTGCGTATGCTTCTCGGTTCGGGAGTTACCGTGAAAAGTAGTAGCACTAGTCTGACGCTTTTTGCAGCAACCATTGATTTCCTTCGTATGGTAGTCAACATAGGTTTCTTGTTGTGCCTACGTGCCTTTCTGATTAACCTTTATCGTTCTGATATTTTCATCGCTAAAAATGCTAAGTTGGTTCGTTGGTCAGCGCATTTGCTAGTTCTTGGGGCTTTTATCAATAATGGTATCTTTACATTTGGAACTGGCAACCAGAGTTATAGTTTCTTTAACATCAGTTATTTGCTAGTTAGCTTTGTCCTCTATGCTGTCGCTATGATTTTGACTAAGGCTAATGCCATTGCTGAGGAAAATGAGTATACGATTTAGGAGGGGCTTATGATTATTGTCAATTTGGACGTTGAACTTGCCAAGAAGAAGATGCGCTCGGGTGAGCTTGCAGAACGGATTGGTATTACCCCAGCCAATCTCTCGGTTCTTAAGACAGGCAAGGCCAAGGCAATCCGTTTTACGACTCTGGATGCCATTTGTAAGGAGTTAGATTGCCAACCAGGAGATATTCTTGAATATAGACCTGACGAAGAAAACTAAAAGCCTGAAGCAGTTCAGTCACCTTTCTGGTGACCATGCTTCAAGCTTTTTTTTATTTTTTCTTCAACCATGCGACTAGGGCTAGACTGGCTAGCACGGTACCACAGACCATGGCGATATGTGTTTTTGAGATGGTTAGTTCATAGTGGAAATCTTTATTTTCCAATTTATCGGTTGCTTCAATGCTAAGTTTCATGTCTTATCCCTCGATATAATCTTTCAATTCTTGGCCTTTTAGTCCTGCACTAAGTGCAATGAGGAGTTTGAGGCGAGCTTTTGGTGCATTGAGTTCTTTAACAAACATAACGCCAGCTTCTTGGAGTTTGACCCCACCCCCTTCATAGGCGTAGACAGGTTCGGCGATACCGTTGAAACAGCGGGAGACGAGCACAACAGGGACTCCTTTGTCCATAAGCTTTGTGATTTCTCCTGCAGCTAGTGGTGGGAGGTTTCCAGCACCCAGGGCTTCGATGACGACACCGTCAATCTTCTCAGGATCCAGGAGACTGATGATACCATCTCCAATACCCATCCCTGCATAGGCTTTTATGATTGGTACTGTTCCTGTAATTTGTTCCAAATCAAAGCGAACACGAGGCTCAGCAGTTTTGAACCAGAGGATGTCATGCTTCATGATGATGCCTAGTGGACCATGGGTTGGTGTGTGGAAGGTTGCCACGTTTGTGGTATGGGTCTTAGTCACATACTTGGCTGCATGGATTTCATCATTCATCACGACCAGGATTCCTTTGTCAGCGGCCTTGTCATCACTGGCAACACGTAGGGCTGATAGATAGTTATAGACACCGTCGCTTCCTAGCTCGTTTGACGAACGCATGGCACCAGTTAGAACGATTGGAATCTCAGGGACGGCCATGGTATCTAGGAAGTAGGCTGTTTCTTCCAGGGTATCTGTCCCATGAGTGATGACCACACCATCATATTGACCAGTTGTTTCCTTGATTTTTTTGTAAATATCCAGCATGTGGTAGGGTGTGATATGTGGGCTTGGGGTATTAAGAAAATCGAGTACGGTTAGTTCTAAATTATCTAAATCAAGTCCCACATGGTTCATGGGATTATCAGCGTTTTGGCTGACCCTGCCATCATTATCCGCTGACATGGAAATGGTCCCTCCAGTGTGAAGGACTAGGATTTTTTTTATCATTTATACTACTCACTATCATATTTATGTTATAATTTATTTTAGCATAAAATGTTAGAAGGAGGGGAGCTCTGTGGCCATTAAAGCAGTCTTTTTTGATATTGATGGGACTTTTCTAAATGACCGAAAACGCGTGTCTAGTTCAACCAAAAAAGCCATCAGTCAAATGAAGGAAGATGGTATCTTAGTTGGTTTGGCAACAGGTCGTGGTCCAGGATTTGTCCAGCCTTTCATGGACAATCTGGGTCTGGATTTTGCAGTCACTTATAACGGTCAGTATATTTTGACTCACGACAAGATCCTTTATCAAAACCAGCTCCCTAAATCAACAGTCTACAACTTGATTCGCTATGCCACCAAGCACCGTAGAGAGATTTCTCTAGGGACTAGTACAGGTCTTGTTGGTTCCAATATTATCAGTATGGGGACGAGTAAGTTTGGGCAAATCGTTAGTCGTATTGTCCCTAAGTCCTGGGCTAAGATGGTGGAGCGTAGTTTCAAGTCTTTGATTCGTCGTTTCAAGCCACAAAGCATTGAAACCCTTAAAACTATCATGCGTGAGCCTATTTATCAGGTGGTTATGGTAGCGACGGTGGGCGAAACACAAGATATTGAAGAAAAATTTCCTCATGTGAAGATTACCCGCTCAAGTCCTTACTCAGCCGATATTATTTCAGCGGATCAATCTAAGTTGAAAGGTATCGCTCATCTAGGTGAGGTTTTTGGTTTCGAACTCAGTGAGGTTATGGCCTTTGGGGATTCGGAAAATGATCTAGAAATGCTGTCTGGCGTCGGCGTTGGTGTTGCCATGGGAAATGGTGAAGATGAACTGAAAGACCAGGCTACCCATGTCACTGATACTAATAACCAGAATGGGATTGCCAAAGCCTTATCACACTACGGTTTGATTCACTTTGAGACAGAAAATTCATTTACCAGTGATGATGACAACTTCAACAAGGTTAAGGATTTCCACCATTTGATGGATGGTTCAACTACCGACATGCCTCGTGTTTACGGTATTGAGGAAGCTAGTCACCGTTCGGACTTCAAGTTGGAAGAAATTGTCGAGTTTCTATATGCTTCATCAGGTGGGGACAAGCGTGTCTTTGGTCAGGCTGTTCTGGATTTGCATGCTGCTCTTGATAAGGCAGCCCTCAAAGTTAGTTCTAAAGAGCACTCAGAGTCAACGATGGTTGGTCAGGTGGATGCTTTGACTGACTTGCTTTACTTGACATATGGTTCATTTGTCCTTATGGGGGTCGATCCTAAGCCTTTCTTTGATACGGTTCATGAGGCTAATATGGGTAAAATTTTCCCAGATGGCAAAGCTCACTTTGATCCCGTGACTCACAAAATTCTTAAACCAAGTGATTGGGAAGCGCGATTTGCACCAGAACCACACATTAAACGTGAGCTAGATCGTCAGATTCAAAAATCTCTGCAAAGAAGTAAATAAGAAGTTATAAAGGTTTGGACAGTTTGCTCCGAACCTTTTTCTAATAAAAATGACATTTATTAATGACTTTATTTGTGATAAAATAAAGTCATTCTATGTATTTTTAAGGAGATTATTATGACTAAAGCAGATTGGTTAGACTTTTTTGAAGCCATCAATGGTCGTTCAGCGACTGAAGAAGAAATTGCAGCAGCACTTGCAGCTGGTGAGTTCCAAGATGACGCCCCAGCAGTAGAAACTGCTCCAGTACAAGAAGCGCCAGCGCAACCAGCTTTCGCTAGTGCCCAAGAAACACCTGCACAAGAGACGCAGCCACAGCCGACTTTCGCTGATGCACAAGAGGCGCAACAACAACCGACTTTCGCTGGTGCACAAGAAGCACAACCACAGCCAACTTTCGCTGGTGCACAAGAGGCGCAACCACAGCCAACTTTCGCTGGTGCACAAGAAGCACAACCGCAAGCTCCTTTTTCAAATGCTCAGGCTGCTCAAGCACAACCAACCTTTGCAGGGGCTCAAACTGCTCCAGTGCAAGGAGTGCCAAATCAAGCAGTGCAACCACAAGCTGGTTTTGCGAATGCTCAAGCTGGTCAACAAGCAGCTTTTGCTAACGGTCAACCTCTTCAACCAGGTCAAAACGTTCAATTTATCAATGGTCAAGCTGTAGTTGTCCCTGCACAACCATCAGCATTTGCGACAACATTCAAAAACTACTGGACATGGTTGCTTAATGCATGGCGTCGTCCAGCTGACATGACAGACTATGGTAAACACAATGGTTGGCTTAACTATATCTTCTTGTCACTCTTCACTGGACTTGCCTTCTTTGCAATTTTGAGCGCTGTGGCACGTAAATTTATTAGCCCAGTTGTATCAACAACAAATGCATTGTCTAGTATGTTTGGTTCTTATGGAACAGATGCTTACTCATCTCCAGTTTCAAGCCATACATCTAGCATTGGTTTTGGAGCCTTCTTTGCTAGTATCCTAGCTGCCTTCCTCTTTATCTTTGCTTTTATCTTGGCAGGATTTGTGACACGTAAGGCCATCTTCCGTGACCCTGAGACTACTTTCTTGAATAGCTTTGATCGTTTTGGTCGTTTGACATCATTAGCCTTGCCAATCTTGCTTGTAACAATCTTGTTGGGAGCTATTGGACTTGTTGCCTTCCCAGGATTCTTGTTCTATGTTGTTTACTTCTTATTTGCAATTGCTAATCTATTTACAATTGTTCCTGTAACAACAGCGTGGAAGGCTGATAAGTTCTATCAAATGATTTTGGCAGCACTTTTGAATGGTGTGATTTTGTCAATCTTGTTTGCAATCGTATTTGCTATCATGTCATCATTTACAGTAGGTCTTCTATTCTAAGTAAACCTCTGACGATTTTTGAAAAAGCAAGTTTATAGGAGTCTTTATGGCAACAAAAGAAAAGTGGATTGATTTATTTGAAAAGGCAGTTGGTCGTCCGCCCCATGCTTTGGAGATTGAAGAAGGCCAGAAAGCAGACTTTGACTTAAAGGCTATTAAAGGCATTTCGGCAATGGGCTTGGACCAAGCAGCCACTCCTTCTGAACCAACAGAAGAAGTTGATGAGTATGACGTTGCCGAGGAAGTGTTTGAAGATGTACCGCTTGGTGATGAAGAGGAAACGACTCCTTTAGAAACTGAGGAGCTTGCACCAGTATCTCAAGCAGATCAAGGTCAAGCTGAAGAAAATTCAGAGGCTGCTTCTAAAGAAGCACAAGCCATCTGGATGAAGGCTTTTAAAACCTATGTTGGACGTCAGCCTCTCCCTGAGGAATTCTTACTTGGTAAGTCTTCAGGTTATGATGTGTCAACCATCCATCAGTTTATCTCAGATGGTAAGGCTGCGAAACCAGCCAAGCCAGCCATGGCTAAAGGGAAGAAAATCTTGATTATTGCTGGTGTTGTTGCAGCAGTCTTGGCACTTGCTGGTTACGGCTTTGGTTCTTATTACTACTCACGTGGTCAAGTAGCAGAGCGTTATGAAGCAGCAGCTAAGAAGAGCTTTAAAGATAGCTTGGAATACCAAGTATGGTCTGATACTAAAAAGGAAATAAAAACATCCGAAGTCAAGTACACAGACACTAAAAGTACACAAGCCTATAGCAAGAGCCAACTCCTGTCTGGCGAACGTATGCAAAAGGTTGGACGTCAGTTCCTTATTTTTCCTAAGTGGAGAGTCGTGGTAGATCCTGGAACGGTTGATTTAACCGTTAATACAGCTGATTTGAACGTGACTATTAACGGAGTTTCTTATGCTACTACAGATGGTAATAACTACACGGCTAAATTGAACCATCTCTATCCAGGAACTTACAATTTTGTGGCTTCTGGTAAGGTCAATGACCAAGATATCACTGTCTCATCTGAGGAAAATGTGACCTCTAAAACAGAAGTCAACCTTTCTGTAGAGTATCTTAGCTTTACCGTTAAGTCTAATCTTAAGGACGGAGACCTCTACGTTGGTGGTACCAAAGTTGGAACCCTTAACTCAGGGAAACTAGATGTTAACAAGGTAGCAGTAGCAGGTTCATCAGCTGTTTATGTTAAGAAGAATTTCGAAGATGGTAGCTCTATTAAAACAGAGACATTGTCTATTAAGAAAATCTCTGAAGGCCAAACGGTTACTCTTGATGCTGATGGTGTTCTTGACCGTGATACGGCAGATCGTCTTTTGACCGCTGCTTACGGTAAATTTGGTAGCTACGCTTCTAATCACAACACGACACCAGATGGTGTATCCGACATTTTCCTTAATGGTACTGATGATACCATGTACAAGGATGTAACGGCTGATATTGATAAAAATACTACAGGTGCTAAAAACCGAGCTGCTGATAGTATTACCTTCTCAGACATTGACGTAACAGAGGTTATTCAGACTGGTGAGAAGACCTTCAAGGTGACCTTCACTGCAGTTTATGATTTCTACTATGGTTATGATTCGAAATTCAAGTCATCAGGAGATATCAAAGATAAAATCTCATGGTCATGTAATGTAGAATATGTTGGTGATGATAGTGATTCTAGCAGCAATGGTTCTAACTACAGCGACTACCGTATCAATGGCAAGGCTGGCGAATCACAAAATGTGAGTCGTGAAAATACTGTGAAATAGTAGATGCTTTCTCATAGAGCTAGTCATTGTTGAACTGATTACAAATAGGAGGTTAGTCCTCCAGACTAAAAAATGAAGAACTTGGCAATTGCCAGGTTCTTTTGTTTGTCTGTTATTACCTCTTAGGGGCTAAACCGTGCCACTTACCTAAAAGGCCTTGTTTTGTGTAAAGCAGTTGTTATAATGGAAGCATCAAAAGGACAAGAAAGGAGTATTATGAAAGTTAGAATCGAATTGGACCCATCCATGGATGAGCCTGAAATCTTGATTCGAGCTCCTCGGTTAACACAGGAATTGGCCCAGCTCCAAGAATCTATTCTAAAGAAAAAGTTAGTTCCTTTAGCCTTTTACAAGGATCGAAGCGAATATTTTCTGGATTTGGCAAATATTCTCTTTTTTGAAACAGACGGGGAAAAGATTTTTGGACATACCAAGGATGAGGCCTATGAGGTGAAGCAAAAGCTCTACGAATTAGAAGAGTTGCTCCCGATTGCCTTTTGTCGGATTTCCAAATCGACGATTGTTAATGCTAAGCAGATTTATTCTTTAGAGAAGTCTTTTTCGGGGACTAGTACGGTGAATTTCTATCAGACCCACAAGCAGGTCCATGTATCAAGACGCTACTATCAAGTTTTAAAAGAACGACTAAACGAAATGAGGTAAGATAATGAGAAAGAAATTAATTGGGATCCTCTTGATCCTTTTGGCAGCTTTGGTAATTGTACAAGACTATTTTATAAAATGGGAAATTAGTATTTGGATGTTGGCCTGGGTAGTCTTATTGGCAATTTTGTCCCTTTCTAGTCTTTTGAAGCGACATTTTGGTCTTGGTTTCGCCTATAGCATTGTGGCTCTATTTTCACTTAATGGACAGTTCCATTTTCTTCCAGTATCTAATTCGGTCCTTATCTTTTCTTCGATTCTTGCAGTTATTGGCTTGAACATTCTCTTCAATTCTTCTAGTAAAACAAAGAATCGCTTTGGATTGGGAGCTACTGGCTCAGACGCTAATAATGGTGGAAATGATATTGATGTCACTTTTTCAACAGTGACCAAATATCTCAATGACCAGCAATTTACGCATGGAAGTGCGGATGTTAGTTTAGGACAGGCTTCCGTTTATTTTGATAATTGCCGTATTGAGGGGCCATCTGCTCAGTTTGATGTGGACGTTTCTCTTGGAAGTCTTAGCCTCTATGTGCCCAGTGATTGGCGGGTGCATGTGAATGTGGATAACTCTCTTTCAGCTGTACAGCATGAGGAAAATCCTAGCCACTTAACTAACAAGGACTTCTACATCAAAGGTGATGTTTCCTTGGGTAATTTAGAAATTATTTATGTTGGTGAGAATGCGATTGATTAAGTTAGTGGAGGGAACTTCTGATTAATATAATACCTATTGTTTTATCTCATCTCCTGTGATAAGATAGGCTCAATCTATTTTCAGGAGGGACAAGACATGGTTTCTACTATTGGTATTGTGAGCTTATCTAGTGGAATTATCGGTGAAGACTTTGTCAAGCACGAAGTGGACTTGGGTATTCAACGTCTCAAGGACCTGGGACTCAATCCTATCTTTTTGCCCCATTCACTAAAAGGCTTAGATTTTATCAAAGAACATCCTGAAGCTCGTGCAGAGGATTTGATTCATGCCTTTTCTGATGATAGCATCGACATGATTCTATGTGCCATTGGTGGAGACGATACCTATCGCTTGCTACCCTACCTCTTTGAAAATGACCAACTACAAAAGGTTATCAAACCAAAGATTTTTCTCGGTTTCTCGGATACAACCATGAACCACCTCATGTTGCATAAGCTAGGGGTCAAGACTTTTTACGGCCAATCATTTTTAGCAGACATTTGTGAGTTAGACAAAGAAATGTTGCTACATTTTCTAAAAACGTTCTAATGTAAAGTCTTTCCTTAGAATCCCGAGGTTTTGTCCTTGAATCCAAGTTGTTTTTCTGTTATACTAATAAAGTAATAAGGAGAAATATATATGACTAAACAGAGAATTAATCAAGTTGTTGGTTCAATTGGTGCCTTTATCGGGATTATTGTATTTATAGCCTACATCCCTCAAATTTTTGCCAATTTACAAGGGAACAAAGCTCAACCATTCCAACCTTTATCAGCAGCTGTCTCTTGCTTAATCTGGGTCATTTATGGATGGACAAAAGAGCCTAAGAAAGACTGGGTTCTAATCATTCCAAACTCAGCCGGGGTTATCCTTGGCGGACTGACTTTCCTTACTGCTCTATAAGAATACAACTACTATAAAAAGCAACCACATCGAGCGGTTGCTTTTTTACTATTTTCTCGATCTAAAAGTCTTCTTCTGACTCTAATTCTTGTTGTTTTATCTCATCTCCTGTGATAAGATAGGCTCAATCTATTTTCAGGAGGGACAAGACATGGTTTCTACTATTGGTATTGTGAGCTTATCTAGTGGAATTATCGGTGAAGACTTTGTCAAGCACGAAGTGGACTTGGGTATTCAACGTCTCAAGGACCTGGGACTCAATCCTATCTTTTTGCCCCATTCACTAAAAGGCTTAGATTTTATCAAAGAACATCCTGAAGCTCGTGCAGAGGATTTGATTCATGCCTTTTCTGATGATAGCATCGACATGATTCTATGTGCCATTGGTGGAGACGATACCTATCGCTTGCTACCCTACCTCTTTGAAAATGACCAACTACAAAAGGTTATCAAACCAAAGATTTTTCTCGGTTTCTCGGATACAACCATGAACCACCTCATGTTGCATAAACTAGGAAGCAATACTTTTTACGGCCAATCCTTTCTAGCAGACATTTGTGAGTTAGACAAAGAAATGTTGCCATATAGCCTCCACTACTTCAAAGAATTGATTGAGACTGGAAAAATCTCAGAAATTCGCCCTAGTAATGTTTGGTATGAGGAACGGACTGATTTTAGTCCCAAAGCCTTGGGAACACCTCGTGTCAGCCATGCAAATACAGGTTTTGACTTGTTACAAGGCAATGCTCAGTTTGAGGGAGAAATCCTCGGTGGTTGTCTTGAGTCTCTCTATGATATATTTGACAATTCTCGATATGCAGACAGTACAGAACTCTGCCAAAAGCACAAACTCTTCCCTGACTTATCCGACTGGGAAGGAAAGATTCTATTGCTAGAAACAAGTGAAGAAAAGCCTGAACCTGATGATTTCAAAAAAATGTTGCAAACTTTAAAAGAAACTGGAATATTTGAGGTCATCAGTGGACTCTTGGTCGGGAAACCTATGGATGAAACCTTCTATAACGACTATAAAGAGGCACTATTGGATATCATTGATAGCAATATCCCAATTGTCTATAATCTGAATGTTGGCCATGCCACACCAAGAGCCATTGTTCCCTTTGGAGTCCACGCGTATGTAGATGCAACGGAGCAAGTCATTCGCTTTGACTATAACAAAGAAAGCTGAGGTGAGATTCTCAGCTTTTTTTAGAAAGTAGGAGTATCTTAGTTGCTATAAAGCATGACACTTTAAGTGGATAATATTCCTGTATTTCTAAGTTAATCCAGTCTATCAGATTGATTGACACTCAAGGGAGTGGGACAAGGAACAATTTTTAAAAAGTTGTTCGGTCCTACTCTCTTTTTTCCTATTTTATAGTCTCTTTATTTGTGATAATATAGTATAGTGAAAAAAACTAGACTGGAATAACTTTACTCTTTTGGAGTTTTATGTGACAGCGATGAATGGAGACAATCTAAGCGGATGCCTGCTTGGAGCTATAGTCAAGAAAACTCAAAATGAGGAATGAGGCTAGAAGGGAAATTGTTATGAGAAAAAAAGCGATTGGTATTGATTTAGGAACAACGAATTCCGTTATGGCTGTTGTTCGTGAAGATGTGCCAGAGATTATTCCGATGGGGACGAATGACGATCAGGTCTTACGTTCAGCGGTTTACTTCTCAAATATTAGTGGCCAAAACCATGTATCTTTTGGTAAAGAAGCCATCGAGCGTGGGACAGAAATCGGAAGTACAGAAAACTTTAAATTTGACTTCAAACGTGACATCGGGCGTCCGATTGCTAGTGATACACCAGACCACACACGTGTCAATTCTATTATTCTTTCGGCCTTGGTTTTGAACGAATTCCGTAAACGCGCCTATGTCGTTGGTCAGGAGATGGGACAAGCAGACGGTATCAAGGATGCTGTCATCACTGTGCCTGCCTACTTTACGTCAGATCAACGTGCGGCAACGAAGAATGCTGGTCGTATCGCAGGATTTAACGTCTTGCGTATTATCAATGAGCCTACAGCTGCGGCCATTGCCTATGCCCACACTAAAAGTGCCCAAGGAAATGTCTTAGTCTTTGACCTTGGTGGAGGAACTTTTGATGTTACCATCATGCGCGTGGCTGATCATGCCTATGATATTTTAGCGACTGACGGGAATTCACGCCTTGGTGGGATTGACTTTGATAAGCGTCTTGTGGGCTACATCATGCAGGAGTTGGAAAAACAAGGGGTCAATATGACTAACCTTTCCGAGAAGGAAAAAATTCAACTTCAATATAAGGCTGAGCAGATTAAGACTAGTCTATCTGTGAATGACCAAGCTCTCTATGAGCATTATGTCAATGGTCAAGGTTACGGTGTCTTGATTACTCAAGCAATTTTCAATGAAATTACCTTGGACCTCCTCAAAGATACTGAAATCAAGGTACAATCTACCCTTCAAGCGTCTGGCTTGAAATGGGAAGAGATTGACCATATCCTGCTTGTGGGTGGTTCAACACGTATGCCAATGATTCGTCAAATGATTCGTTTGATGAGTGGTTTGGAACCTAAGTTTGACCTTAATCCAGACACTATCGTGGCACAGGGGGCATCTATTTTGGCCGACCTTATCGTCAATAACGAGGTTAGCTTCTCTGAGCACCAGGATGGTAAGACAACTGAGACAGACAGAGTAGTTGTCAAGGATGTGACCTCTCAGGGAATAGGTCTGCTCTTCAAGAAAAATCCAAACAAGAACTACAGCTTTGTGGGTGACTACTATAATAGTGTCGTGGTTCCACGTAACTCGGTCTTGCCTTTGGCAGTGACCAAGGATCTCTTTGCGGTCGTGGATGGACAGAGTAAGTTCAAGCTTCGTATCACAGAAGGAAATTATGAAAATCCATTTGCTGTGAAGATTTTGGGACAAGTGGAAGGACAAGTGCCACAACCTCGTCAGAAAGGCGAGCTTTTGGCACAAGTCACCTATGCCTTCGATTCAGAACAAATTGTTACCGTAACAGTGTCTGATCCTCGAAGCAATACTGTTGTGGCACGCTTTTCAGTCAACGCACAAGTCAACCAAACCCAAGAAGTGGTTAAGGAAGACTTGTCAGAACTTCAAGCTATTTTTGCTAAATTCATCTCATGATAGACTACTACAAAGCAATTGATACAGAGACAGGACAGGAAGTATCTTATTTAAGAGAGGTCAGTAACCGTATCTCTCCAGAGATGTCGGCTCAAGATTGTTTCGTGGCACTTTCCTTTTTACGTGAGGAGCTGGAGGAGCTCTGGACAAATGGTACCTTGGATAAAGAGGGAGAGCGTTTGCGTAGTGAGCTCTACACGATTCGCTCAATCTTTTTCTCAGACCATGAGAAGTTACAATACGACCGAAAACTCAGACAGGCTCAGAGAAAGGCATTGGAAGCTGAAAAGGAGACGACCACTGATACTAGCAATGTAACAGGTAAAAAGGAAATCCCTTTTGAACCTGTTGCGGTGACTCAGACTAAAGAGTCATCTCTTAAAAATTACCTCTTTGCGGCCTTCGCCTTTGTGATTCTACTAAGCTTGATTCTCTTTTTCAATGTCAATGTCATCGTTCTTATTATCGGAGCCATTCTAATTGTGGCTTTGATGTTACTTATGTCTTAGGAGATATTAATGGAAACCAATCAATTAACATTTGAACATATCTGTTTCAAATATAAGGGAAATGATAACCAGCTCTTTACAGATTTGGATGTTACTATGGAGACTGGCCAAGTTGTCGGTATCTTGGGTGCCTCTGGTTCAGGGAAAACAACTTTAACTGAGATTCTCCTTGGCCAGCTTAAACCAACCTGCCAACAATTTCGTATTTTAGAAAATGGCAAACCTGTGACTGCTGGTTCACGCTCTTGGTCCTATGTGCCCCAACAAAATCTTCTTCGTGAGTACCTCAAGGTATCTGAGACCTTTGATTTTTATGCGGACCATCATCTGAAAGGAAGTGGTAAGCTGACTAAAAAGCATCGCATTGCAGGGATTATGGATGATTTAGGGCTGACGGAATTTGCAAACAAGAAGATTTCAGAGCTTTCTGGTGGGCAAAAACGCCGTGTCTCCATTGGTATCGAGCTTCTTAGCCCTAGTCCCTACTTTATCCTTGATGAGCCGTCTTCAGGCTTGGATGCTCTTAGTGACCGTAATCTCTTACGTACCTTGAAAATTTTGGCTAAATCAGCTAACAAGTCTATTGTGGTTATTACCCACAACACAGAAAATTTGGCTATTTTTGACAAGATTATCTTCTTGTCCAAGGGACGTCCGACATTTGCAGGGACCTATGAAGAGTTGCTTTTGGAATACAAGACTAGCGATCCTTATATGATTCGTAAATATATGGATATGAATATCGCAGATGTCTACCAAGAGCTCAATGCTTCAACACGTATTTACAAGATTTAGGGAGACTTATGAACGCAGCATTACGATTAAGTTGGTATAAATTTAAACACCACTACATGGATTTTGTTAAGGTTCTTCTGGGCATTGTCGCTTTCGAAGGCTTAATCCTCTATATTCAAGACAAGGGATTTTTGAAAGATTTCGAAACAACTCGAATGACCCTCTTTCTCTTGCTTTTCTCAACCAGTCTCTTGATTGTGGTTCAAAACAGTATTTATATTTCTAAGGAACGCTCAGTCCTCAACCGTGACTTTTTCTCAGGTTTGAGTCGTTCGGCCTTTGCCTTGGCTAGTATGGGGATTCACGCCTTCTTTGCCGTTTTGGAAACTATTGTCTTTATCCTATCTTACTCTGTTTTTAGTAAGTTCTTTGACAAAGAATTTCCAGACGCTGGTCATATTTTTGGTTCCTACCGTTGGGAAGTTGGGATTACAGTGCTTCTGGTTTTCTTGGCTTCGCATTTCATTGCCCTTTTTATCTCAGCCTTGGTTGGCAAATCTGAGATTACCTCTGTTATCCTAGCAGTTGTTGTGGGGATCATGCAATTTTCATTGTCAGGAACTATCCTATCTTTGCCAAAAGCCATTGATTGGGTACAAAAATTTATCTATCTAGGTTATGGGCACAAGCTTTTTGGGATTTCTAGTGACTTGTCAGACTTGCCATCTAGCTTGGCTAAGTACAGGGTCCCTGTTCCTAAGAGCCAGTTGGAGGCCTTTCAAGGGTCTACAGGTGAATTCTGGGGCCAATGGTGGGCTTTGGTACTTCATTGCCTAGTTTATGCCCTACTCTTTTTCGTCACACTTCAGAAGAAGGAGAAATAAATGCAACAATATGATGAATGGCTGATTGACTTCCAAGTGCAGTATGGTCGCAAGCCAAGTGATAAGGAAGTTGCCGAAGCTGCTAAGACTGGTTTTGCTCTTTCTAGTGGTTTGAGCAGACAGAAAAATTCTAAATTCAGACAAGTCTTGTCTAAGGTTGGTTTGGGAGATCTCAAGTTTAGCTGGTTTTTAGTTTTGGAAATTTTGCTCTTGATTTGTATCGCCCTCTTTGGCTATGTTGTTGGCTATCTATTTATCTAGGAGGACCTCATGAAACAGTTTAAACATAAAAAGTTTATCGGTTTGGCCTTGCTTGTCTTTTTGGTCTTCATGGTACTTGGAAAATACACTCAGAGCACGGCTTTCACATCGTCTTCAAGAGTTTATGCTACAACCGTTGTCGATAAGAATACTGGGAACAAGGTGCGTTTTGAAGTTCGTAAAATCAAGGGAGACAAATACGAAGTCAAAAATACGGAGACAGGTGATACTTATCAGGCTAATGCCCAAGCCGGCGAAGACCGTTCTTTGAGCTTTAAGTTGGCTGGAACTAACGGCAACTCAGACGGTACTATCCGTATCACACCAAGTATGGTGCCTGGAGGAGATGCAAAGGTTGAAATGACTGACTCAAACACCTATACTCAGGTTGAGGGAGGTTCTGAAGTCGTTGAGTCTAGCGAGGCTTCGTCTAGTTCTTCAAGTAGCCAAGTTAAAAGCATTATTAAGGATATTTTGGAATCAAGTAGTTCATCCTCTGGTAGCGACGCAAGCTCAGAGTCGTCTTCTAACGATCCAAATAAGCCAAATGCAGATATCAAGACTAAGACCGATGTCAATGGTGATAAGGAAACCACTTATATTGCAGACTATTCGACTGAGGACATTAAGTCTATCACGGAAGCTTTTGGGAAATGGCTCTATCAGTCTGATTATGCCAAGGATGCTGTTTTAGTTCAAAGTAGTTTTGACAGTATCACTAAGGTCAATGATGGTAGTCCAACCTTCCTTTCATTTAAGGCACCTAAGGAAAAAGATAGCAGCCAAACGATTACCATCCTTGCTAATCTCATCAATGCGGATGGCTATGAACATATTACTGGTGTTCCGAGTGGTATCATCAATGGTAAGGAAGTCTCAAACTATGATTTCAAGGACTATAAAAACACGGTTGATTCCTTTGCTTTAGGGATTAATGACAATAGTGGTAAGACCGCAGACTATAGCCCAACATCATCCTTCCGTCTTTATACCTTGAAGGATAAGAAACATGCTATGTATGAAGACGATGCTGCTGAACAAAAAGCCCTCTTTAAGGACTTTTCAGCTGATGATAAAACTGGTGGCAATTATAATGGCTACAACAAGCTTTATAAGGATTTGGTTGACCAAGATAAGGACTCTTACCAAATCGTTCTAGGCTCTAATGGCACCGTTTATTATGTGACGAACTACTGGAAGGGCAATTATGATAAGAAGGCTGTTCAGACCTATAAGGTAGCGCCAGACGACATGCAAGAGGCTTACCAAGAGTTGCTCAAGCATTACTCTAGTGCTGGCACGTCTGATAGCTCAGAATCTTCAAGTTCTTCACAATCATCGGAGTCATCATCAAGCTCATCAGAGACCAAAACAGAATCAAAAACAGGAACTAAGACCGAACAAACAGGCATGGATGTCAATGCTATCAAGGACAATAACTTCCAAAGCCTTGAAGGGACTTGGAAGAATGGGAATGGTAATAGTTTGACATTTTCTAAGGATCAAGTAACTGCACCAACAGATTATGAGGTTCAAAATGCTAATTCTAGTCTTGAAAATGGCTACCTGAGAGCGAGTCTAAGAACAGGAATGTATGGCGCAATAATCTTTTTCATCCCGAAAGGTACGACATTACCGAATGTATCAGGAGACTATCCTGATGCTTCAGATAATACCAAAGACCGTATCCTAGTGACCCAATCAGGAAGTGGACAATCTGACGCTAAACAATTCTACTATAAAGCTGATTAGACCTGACAAGGGTGAAAGTCTTAAAAAAAGTAATGTTATAACCTAAAAGTTGAGATAAAATTATCTCAACTTTTTATGTTACATTTGTAACTTTAATTTAATAGTGAGTCTATCTTCTATAAATAAATGGATTCTTAGAGGTTTTAAAGACTTTATTAGAAATTTAATTATTGTGAAAACTTACAAAAAGCTATATAATGAGTAGTGTTGTAAAAAGGGCTTCCTAGGGGATTTTTGAGGAAGTTTCTTAAATCAGATTAAAGGGAGAGGGGGAAAAGAATGACTTTTATTATTGAATCGCTATTTGCTGTTTTTAAAGATTTTCATTGGCTAGTATCTATAGACACACTCTTGATTTTCTTTGTCAATTATCTGATGTTTCATGCAGCTGGTAGGGTCAAGATTTCTTGGAGGCTACTTTTATTAGGTGGTCTTTTGTCAGTTGTTTTGACTCCCCTTCTTCCTATGGGATTCAAATTTTTACTTAATCCTCTCATATTATTTTGTTTTAGTTATTACAAACGTCCAGACTTGCCATGGATAGAGCCGGTATTTAATAGCTTTTATGCCTGGGGAACAACTAATATCATTATACGGGGCTTGTCATTAATCGTCTTTCCTTTACTTTTGGGAGCCGACTTGACTAGCCGTATTCCAGAATCTTTAACGGAGTTTACCTGTGTGGTAGTTACCTATCCTATTTACCTCTTGGTTCACCGTTTTATTGGTTATGAATATTTGCAGGTCGAGGAAAAGGAGCGTTTGCGCATACACTTCACCCCTATTGTTATTGGGGTTAGCTTTGCCTTTCTTTCATATGGGCTTTTAAATGAATTCATGCCTTACTTTACTAGTATCTGGCCTGTGGAAGTGGTTAACAATTATGCTAAGTTGGTCGTTCTATTGGCAACAGGAGCCTTCTTTATCGTTGTTTCCTATGCCAACCAGTGGATAAAGGATGAACTTTTTCTGGAGTTGAAAGAGGAGCAGGAACGTCATTTCCAGAGCTTACAGGAATCTAGTAGGCATATTCTCCATCTTTATCAGGAGTTATACCGTGATGGAGTGCCTAAGGTAGTTGTATCTAAGAAGGCTAAGACTGTTCTGGCTACTAGTCAAGAGGGGGACAGTCAAAACCTATCTGAGGAAGAAGTTCCCTTCAGCAAGGTTATGCCAGATATTTCCAACCTGCTTTCTCAATTGTTACGTTCCGTCATTGAGAGTAAGTATATGGAGTTTCATGCTGTTGGAATTGATTTTATCATGGAGGTTCCAGACCCTATATCCCCATCCCATATTGATATAGTGGATCTATCAGCTGTCCTAACGACCTTCTTGGACAATGCCTTATTGAGAGCTCATGGTCAAGAAAATAGCTTAGTTCGTCTGTCTTATTACCAAAGTGGTGAGGTTCAGGTCCTCTCTGTAGAGACAACCCTTTCGCAAGACAGTGCTGAGGCACCTCACAAGGCGTACGAGAATCATCTGTCAATTAATGAACAGATCGAAGATATTATGGAGCGTTACCCTCAGTCTAAACTTAGCTTTAAGAATGATAAGTTCATCTATAGACAGCAATTTGAATACTAAACAACTTGTAAAAAAATATATAGAAAGGAGATTCGATGTTTGAGTCGTTTTTGGGAATAAATTTTTTAAATCTCTATAATACAGATGCCTTTCTAGCCATTCAGATTATTATAACGCTGACGATAAACTGTGCTATTTTCAAACGAATGACAGACATTCGTATCTCCTGGACGGTGTTTCTGACCTTAGCCCTGCTAGATGTGGTCCTTCAGTATAATATTAAGAGTATGAACATGATTGCTGATGTCTTTATTCTGATGGTTTTGGCTATTCTGGCTAAAGGAAAGACTTGGACGGTAACGCAATATGCCTTTCATACCTTGTTTCCAGTGGTGACATCAGATTTGCTTTATCGTTTATTGGGGCTCTTCTTTATTCCCCTTCTCTTAAATCTCCCTGTAGCTGAGGTGGGGTCTAATGCACTTTTCTATCTCTTATCCTACGGTTTGATTTTGCCACTTTATTTTGTTTTTGATCGTTTCTTGGGCTTGGATTTGAAGCGTTGGAAGGTCTATAGTGATGACTCTTTCCATAACCTCCAGATTTCTAGAAGAGCTGCCTTAGCCATGGCTACTTATTTATTGGGAATCTTTCTCAGTATGAATTTAGATGACTGGTTACCTGGTTATTCTTTAGATTTGGAATTGAGACTTCGTATGTTAGGGGTTCTCTTGTCTGCAGTGGCCTTTATTTTCCTAGTTGCTCATCTTAATCAACTGTCTAGGCAGTATTTGGAAGAGAGTTTGGCCATGGAGGAAAAACGGCATTTGAATAGTTTGACCAAGGCCAACCAAAAGATTGATCTTCTCTACAATGAATTGTTACAATACAGACAGTCTTATCAGACGGTTGTGGAACAATTTTCAGAGGAAGTGCGTGACCAGGAAGAGGCCCTTGCTGAACAGGTGTATCAGAATGTTCTTAGAGAGAGTGCCAAGGAGTTTGAACGTTTCCGTGTCATTGATAATCCTAAGCTAGAAAATATTCAATCCTTGCCCTTACGTAGTCTTCTTTCGGCTCGTATGATGGAGGCTAAACGTAGTAATATTCCAGTGATTTGTGATATTCCTGAGGAGATTTCAGGCTTTACCATGAACGTGGTTGACTTGACCTTGCTGGTGTCCATTTTCTTTAGTAATGCGATTGATGAGAGTAAGCAGGTGCCTGCCAGTCAAATCAATTTTAGTTTTCATCGTCATGATAAGGATGGGAGTTACCATTTCGTCATGGAAAATAGGACGCAAGAAGAAAAAGTTGACCTTGATGCCATTATGCAGGAAGAAAATCAGAAGAAGACCTCTGGTCTTAACCTTCACTCAGCCAAGGATATTCTTAGGAAGTATAGTGATGCCAATCTGATTACAAGCAGTGGTGATTACCTCTTCAAACAGGAATTGATTTTTAAATAAATATATAGAGCTAAATCAAAGGATTTGGCTTTTTTTTCGTTACAGATCCATAAAGTAGTGCTCTTTGCTGTTGAGCTTAAGCTTATGTCCGGCCCATAGGACAGAGGGCTAGAAAGGGATAAGGGAGGAGTCTGATTGTTGCTTCATTCTGTGTTATAATAGCAAGGATTAGTGGTTGTTAGCGCTAAGTGAATGGCAATTCTTGCTTAGCCTAACGACTGGTGTAGAGACAAGAAAGGGACGTCTTATGAAATTACTTTATACGGATATGTCTCAGGATTTAACTGAAATTCTGACGGAGCAGGCAACTAGCTATGCTCAAAAGGGAAAGAGGGTCTTTTATATTGCTCCTAATGCCCTATCATTTGAAAAGGAGCGTAAGGTCTTGGACTACCTGCCTCAGTCAGCGTCCTTTGAGATTACGGTGACGCGTTTTACTCAGATGGCTAGGTACTTTATTCTCAATACGAGTAACCCGAAAACTCAGCTGGATGATACTGGTCTGGCCATGATTTTTTATAAGGTCTTGTCACATATGGGCGATGATGAGCTCAAGGTTTATGGTCGTTTACGCAAGGATAGTAACTTTATTAATCAATTGGTGGACCTTTACAAAGAGTTACAGCAGGCTAATATGACAGTTCTGGATTTGCAGCATTTGGATCAGGCGGAGAAACAAGAGGATTTGGTAAGGATTTTCAGTGCGGCTCAGGATCTCTTGTTGGCGGGAGATTTCGACAATCAATCCAAACTCAGTGCCTTCTTCAAGGAGATTACCTCAGGCCACCTCGATAAGGCCTTGAGTAACACGGTTTTGGTCATTGATGGTTTTACGCGTTTCTCAGCTGAGGAGGAAGCACTGGTTGCACTCTTGAATGATAAGTGCCACCAGATTGTCATTGGGACCTATGCCAGTCAAAAAGCTTATAAGGCTAACTTTGTTTATGGCAATGTTTATCAGGCTTCAGTGGATTTTCTGAAGACTTTGGCTCAGACTTATAAGGTGACACCTGACTACGTGACGACAGACAAAGAGGGCAATCCTTCTTTTGCACGTATTAGTCGTCTTTTAGAAAGCCGTCATGATTTTAGTACGGTGGATGAGAAGGTTACTGATCAAGACAAGCAAGCCTTGCAGGTCTGGGAAGTGGTCAACCAAAAGGAAGAAGTGGCTCAGGTTGCCAAGAGTATTCGTCAGTTGCTGGCGGATGGCAAGCGCTACAAGGATATCTTGGTCCTGCTTGGTGATGAGGAGAGTTATAAGCTTCAGGTGGGTCAGATTTTCCGAAAATTTGATATTCCCTATTATTTCGGTAAGGAAGAAACCATGTCTAGCCATCCTTTGGTGCAGTTTGTGGATTCGCTAGAGCGTATCAAGCGCTATAATTATCGTGCCGAGGATTTGCTTAATCTCGTAAAATCAGGTCTCTATGGCGGTTTTACTCAAGAGGACTTAGACCTTTTTGAGTATTATGTCAATTTTGCAGATATCAAGGGGCGTCACAAGTTCTTGTCTGATTTTACGGCCAATAGTCGTGATAAGTATGATTTAGACCAGCTTAATATCTTGCGCTCACAACTGGTAGAGCCTTTGGACAAGTTGCTTAACAGTCGCAAACAGAAGGGTTCTAGTCTACTCAAGAAACTTGTGGTCTTTTTAGAGGCTGTGCAAGTGCCAAGTCAGATGGCTTCTTTGACTGCCAAGGCCAGTGCGGCTGAAAAAGAACAGAATGAACAGGTCTGGAAGGCTTTCACCCAACTCTTGGAGCAGGTTGAGACTATTTTTGGAGAAGAAACACTGTCAGTGGATGACTTTTTGTCAATTTTGCGTTCGGGAATGTTGGCTTGTGATTACCGTACGGTCCCAGCCACTGTTGATGTGGTCAATGTGAAGAAATACGATTTGATTCAACCACATTCAGCTCCTTATGTTTTTGCCTTAGGCATGACTCAGTCGCATTTTCCAAAGGTTGGGCAAAATAAGAGTCTCCTGTCTGATGAGGAGCGTAGTCGTATCAATGAGGCGACGGATGAGCATAGGAGTTTGGATATTGTTACGCAGAGTAATAGTCAGCGGGGGCATTTTGTGGCTATGTCGCTTTTCAATGCGGCTAGTGAACAATTGGTGCTTAGTCAGCCACAAATTCTCAATGAGACTCAAGATGACATGTCGGTTTATTTGAAAGAGCTGCTAGACCTTGGCCTTTCTTTGGTTGAAAAGGGACGTAATCGTTTCGAGGCCAAGGGTGACCAGATTGGGAACTACAAGGACCTTCTATCGACTGTCATTGCCCTTAACAGTAGCCATCTAGATGCTGATTTGGATAAGGAAACGCAGACTTTCTGGTCAGTTGCTGTGCGTTATCTCCGTAAGCGACTTGATAAGGACCAAGTCTTGATTCCAAATGTGATTGACGATGTGACGACGACCAAGGTGGATGATCAAGTCATGCAGCTGGTCTTTCCGGGGGAAGAACCACTGAAATTATCAGCCTCGGCTCTGACGACCTTCTATAACAATCAATATCTTTATTTCTTGCGTTACGTTTTAGGGCTTGAAGAGTTGGAGTCCATCCATCCAGATGCTCGACACCACGGGACTTACTTGCACCGTGTCTTTGAGCGTGTTATGGGGGATTCTTCGTCAGAAAACTTCTATGATAAATTGGAAAAGGCTATTGCTCAGACCAATCAGGAACAACCCTTTGAACTTCTCTATACAGAGGACCAAGAGAGTCGCTTGTCTCGTCAGATTTTGGAAGATATCGCCCGTTCAACTGCCAGTGTTTTGCGTGACAATGCGGCTGTTAAGGTTGAGCGTGAGGAAGCCAAGTTTGATTTGCTTTTAGCAAATAGCATCAAGATTACAGGGATTATTGACCGTGTGGACCGTTTAACGGATGGGGCTCTGGGTGTCGTTGACTACAAGTCAGGTAAAAATGTCTTTGACATTCAAAAATTCTACAATGGCCTCAGTCCGCAGTTGGTAACCTATCTAGAAGCCCTTCGCCAGACCTATAAAGTCGATGCTGATCAGCTTTTTGGTGCCATGTATCTTCACATGCAGGACCCACAGCTTAACTTAGCTCAGTTTGGTTTGGATAAACTAGCAGCTCAGGCTCATAAGGAATTGACCTATAAGGGACTTTTTGTGGCTTCAGAAACGGAGCATCTGGCTGGTGGAAACTATGATTTACAAAAGACTGTCACCTATGACAAGGAGGACCTAGAAACCTTGCTCGATTACAATATTAAGCTCTTTACAAGTGCTGCTGAAGTTATTCGAAGCGGGAATTTTGCGGTCAATCCTTATACTGAGGATGGCAAGTCTGTTCAAGGGGATCAAATCAAGGCTATTACTCATTTTGAGGCTGACCGCCACATGGGACAGGCTCGAAAGCTCCTGCGTTTACCAAGTAAGGGCAAGAAGGAAGCCTATTTGGAGCTGATGGCAAAAGATGAGGACGATAATGAGATGCAAGTTGCTGAAACTATCGTCCCCTTTCCAGTCACTGATCAAGCTGTGACAGCAGACAAAAAAGACCAGGAGGACAACCATGTTGACTAAAGCTTTTTTAAGTCCAACAGAGATTAAGGAACGTATTGCCCAAGAAGCAGCTTCTGACAAGGAACGCAAGTTAACACCTGAGCAGATTGAGGCCATTTACAGTAATGGTACTAATATTCTTGTGTCAGCTTCGGCTGGATCAGGAAAAACCTTTGTTATGGTTGAGCGTATCCTTGATATGATTGGACGTGGTGTTGGCATTGACCAACTCTTTATCTCAACCTTTACGGTAAAGGCAGCAGGTGAGTTAAAAGAGCGTCTGGAAAAGCGTCTGACAGAGCAACTTGGACAAGTTGAGACGGATGAAGAGCGTGCCTTTCTTTCAGATCAGATTGCCAAGATTGGGACGGCTGATATTGGAACTATGGATGCCTTCACCCAGAAATTGGTCAATCAGTATGGCTATCTTCTGGGTGTGTCACCTATTTTCCGCATTATGACAGATCCTGCCGAGCAGACACTCATGAAAAATGAGGTTTATGCTGATCTCTTTAACGATTATATGCAAGGAAAGGATGCCCAACTTTTCCAAAAATTGGTCCGCAACTTCGTAGGAAATGGCAAGACTAGTAAGGCTTTTCGTGATTTAGTTTACGATGTCTATAACTTTTCTCAGGCTACTGCAGGTCCTGAAAAATGGCTACGTCAAAATCTTTTAAAAGGGCAGGCAGAGGCCAATCCAGACAAGGCTAAAGCTGAGCTTTTAGAGGGTCTCAAAGATGGCTTGTTGGCTGATTTCTTAGACTTCTTAAGAGACCATCTAGGTCTAGCTCAGCGTGAATTTGCCAAGGCCAAATATCTAAATAATGTGTCAGATGCCATTAGCCTTCTTGAGGGAGCCTTGGCCAATGACCAAACGGATATGGAGGACTTGCTCAAACAACTCTTGACTTTGTCAGGAGGGACTGGTTTGACCAATATGACCCGTCCTAAAGACGAGGAACTCAAGGCCTACAAGGAAGCTTACAACAAGACCAAAAATGAGTTTGTGGCCCAGTTGCGAGAGGTTGATACCCAGCTAACGGTCCTCGAGGTTTTGACCAAGCATAATGATGACATCCTACCTCTGTTGGAGTTGCTTCAGGCCTTTGTACTTGATTTTTCGGACCAGTATTTACAGGCTAAGATTCAGGAAAATGCCTTTGAATTCTCGGATATTGCCCATTTTGCTATCCGTATTTTGGAGGATAATCCAGAGGTGGCAGCTAGCTACCGTGACCGTTACCATGAAGTGATGGTAGATGAGTATCAGGACAATAGCCATACCCAAGAACGCATGTTGGAGCTCCTCTCTAATGGCCACAACCGATTCATGGTGGGAGATATCAAGCAATCCATCTATCGTTTCCGTCAGGCAGACCCTCAGATTTTTAATGGTAAGTTCCAGCTTTTCCTTGAAAATCCAGATGCAGGTAAGCTGATTCTCCTTAAAGAGAATTTTCGTAGTCAATCTGAAGTTCTTGATGCGACTAATGGTGTTTTCAGCCACCTCATGGACCAGGAAATCGGGGATATCCTCTATGACAAGACTCACATGCTGGTAGCGGGTAGCCAGAAGCAAAAAGAACCCCATCCTGAAAATGAGACAGAGGTTCTGATTTACAATAGTGATGAAGCGAGTGTGACTCCTGACGAAGAAGGTGCTGATCAACCTATTAGTAGCGGCGAGATTTCCTTGGTTATCAAAGAAATCATCAAACTTCACGAGCAGGGTGTACGTTTTGAGGATATTACCCTCCTAGCACCAACTCGCAACACCTATCTGGACTTGATGGCAAGCTTTGAGGAGCACGGAATTCCCTTGGTTCCTGATGAGTACAAGTCAAGCTACCTAGAGTCACTAGAAGTTATGATTATGTTGGACACCCTTCGTGCCATCAATAATCCTCTCAATGACTACGCCTTGGTTGCCCTCCTTCGTTCACCTATGTTTAACTTCAACGAGGACGACCTGGCTCGGATTGCTGTTCAGGCTGACAAAGGACAATTCTATGACAAGCTTCTTGCATCTCATACTAAATCAGGACTTCATCCAGAAGTTGTCACCCAAGGACTTGAGGCAAAGTTGACTCTCTTCATTGAAACTCTGGCAGATTGGCGTGCTTACAGTAAGTGGCACTCGCTCTATGACCTCATCTGGAAGATTTACGACGATCGTTTCTATTATGATTATGTTGGCAGTCTTCCACGAGCTGAGCAACGTCAGGCCAATCTCTACGCCCTTGCCTTGCGTGCCAATGCCTATGAAAAGACTGGCTTTAAGGGACTTTCCCGTTTTATTGGCATGATTGATAAGATCATTTCTAGCGGTAACGACCTAGAGGAAGTGACAGACTTGGTTCCCAAAAATGCCGTTAGCCTTATGACTATTCACAAGTCCAAGGGACTAGAGTTCAAGTATGTCTTTGTCTTGCAGATGAATCGCAAGTTTATTGGTCACAGCAAGGATGGACTAAGTGGTAAGTACATTATCAACCGTGAAAAAGGACTAGGCATTAAGTATCTAGCTGACCTCAAAGACCAGGTAAACACTAATTTGCCTAAGTTAAATGTTGTTCTCGAAACCTTAACCTTCCAGGAAAATCGTAGGGAAGAGCGTCGAGCAAGTATCTCAGAAGAGATGCGTTTGCTCTATGTTGCAATGACCCGTGCAGAGAAAAAACTCTACCTAGTTGGTAAGGGAAGTAAGGAAAAATTGACCCAGCAGTTTGGCACGGATGTTGAAAATAATCGCCTACCAGTAGCTCTACGTGACCAAATCGCTACTTATCAGGATTGGGTTATGGCTTTGGATACTGCCTTTATGAGAAAGGATCTCAAGTTTACTGTTCGCTTTGTTGAGGCTGAGGAGTTGACTCCAGAGGCTATTGGTCAGGTTGAAGTTCAAGCGGCAGTAGATGCTGATGATCTATCTAACAATCGCCAGACGGAGGACATTAAACGTGCCATAACTGTCTTAGAAAGTGTTGAAAAACTCAACCAGCTTTATGCACCAGCGATTGACCTTCCATCTGTGCGTACGCCGAGCCAGCTCAAAGCCTTCTACGAACCTGTCATGGATACCGAAGGGGTGGATATTATGGACAAGAAAGAGGAAGTGCAACCTCTTGAGACTACCGCTACCTTTGAGCTTCCAGATTTTGGGCAAAAAAACAAGGTTACTGGAGCTGCAGTTGGTTCAGCCACCCATGAACTCATGCAACGCTTGATTCTTTCTGATACGGTGACCCTCCAAGATTTGACACAGGCCTTGAGTCGAGTATCGGTAGATAATCAAGTCAAGGCGCGTGTGCAGTTAGAAAAGCTACTAGGCTTCTTTGACACCGAACTTGGAAAGCTCATTCTAGCTAACCGTGATAAGTTGCGTCGCGAAGCGCCATTTGCTATGTTGGCAGAAGACCCGGCTAGTAAAGAAGACTTTGTCGTCCGTGGTATTATCGATGGCTACCTTCTTCTTGAAGACCGTATTGTCCTCTTTGACTATAAGACAGATCGCTTCACTCAACCTGGTGAGCTTAAGGAACGCTACAAAGGGCAAATGAGCCTCTATGCTAAAGCACTCAGCCAAGCCTATCAAGTAGATAAGATTGATAAATACCTTATTCTCCTAGGTGGAAAAGACTTGGAAGTCATAGAAGTATAAGCTATAGCATAACCATTCTTTCATAGTGAAAGAGTGGTTTTTTTTTGTCTCAATCCCACCAAAAAAGACCGGTGTGCACACACCAGTCTTTTCGATAGATTTCCATCAGTATTGTAAGTTCGTTAAAATATTAGAGGATGGAAATAGTTATGAAAAAAAGTATCTTGTAGGTTGCTTAAGCCTACAAGGGTTATTATAACAAACTCATCTTAGTCTAAACAAGGTTAGAAAAATTAAAATTAAACACCACAAACATTACTAGTTTTTAATAGTTGGAATCCATAACAGCAATAAATAGAGACAAAAACCGCCAGCATTAGACTGACGGTATTTGTTTAGTTTAATCCTAATATCAACTAATCAAAGGCACCACCCAATTGACCCAGACCCAGGAAATAGGCATAACCAGAATCATGGCTAGAATCATGTCTGCTGTTGGGAATTGACGCAGTTTCATAATACGAAAACCAGTCGCAATCATGAGGAAGCCCCCACAAGCCTTAAAGTCTCCAATCATGGCTTTTGTTGTTAGAGGAAGAATGAAACCAGCACTCACAAAGAGGAGGAAGAAAACGATAAATTGTGGAATGGCAATCATGGAGACGATGTAGCCTAGACTACAAGAGAAAATCATGGCCGTAAAGAAATCTAGGATAGATTTGGAAATCAAGATGGAGGAATCGCCTGTCATCCCAGACTCAAGGCTACCGTAAATTCCTGTACCACTCGCACAAAAAAGGACGATAACTGTCAAGAGCTGTGCATAAAACTCATCGTGAGCTAACCCTGTTTGTTTGCTTGGTGTAATCTTGGACAAGCCTTTTTCCATAAGCCCAGCCCCCTTGTTGATGAGGTTCCCAAACTTTAGGGCCAGTCCAATAATGGTACCGATAACTACTGCAAAGATAACTGCAGGCATATTAACCATATTCATAATAGCACTAATCCCCATAACCATAGAGGCTAGGCCGAAGATAAGGTTAAGATTGTCCTTGAAATCGTCTCTGAGATAATCCCCAAAGAGTCCTCCAGCGATTCCTCCTAAGATAATAGATAGCGAGTTGATGATAATTCCAGTTGGCACCAGTGATTTTCCTCCTATTGTTCTAAATACTATAAGTTTAGCATTATCAAAGACCGAATGCAAAATTGTCCCGTTTATACAAACGTTTTCTTGAAATTGTACCTTTGAAATGATACAATAAATGAGAAGGTAACGAAATAGCATTATCTAAACCTATTGTCGGCATTATTAGAGTATTGTTCATGAAAAACATAGCAATAACTCTAATTTATAATTTAATATAAATTGCAAAATGAGACTGTTGTTAAATAGATTCTCAAGAAAGGATAAAAGATGATTCGTTTTGAACATGTAACGAAACGTTATGAAGATAAAGATGCTCTCTCAGATCTTAACCTCGAGATTCGAGATGGTGAGATTTTTGGTCTGATCGGTCACAATGGGGCTGGTAAGACCACGACTATTTCCATTTTGACGTCTATCATTGAAGCTAGCTACGGTGAAGTTTACGTCGATGATATGGCTCTCAGCCAGCATCGTGATGCTATTAAGAAGAAAATAGCATATGTGCCAGATTCACCGGACTTATTTTTAAATTTGACTGCTAATGACTATTGGTACTTTTTGACACGTATCTATGATTTGGAAGCTAGTCAGGTTGAGGAACGTTTGACTAATCTTATGGCTACCTTTGACTTGACGGAAAGTCGCTATAACCTCATTTCTTCCTTCTCTCACGGTATGCGTCAGAAGGTTGTCGTTATCGGTGCTCTTCTGGTTAATCCGCAGATTTGGGTTTTGGATGAGCCTTTGACTGGTCTGGATCCACAGGCATCTTATGATTTGAAAGAAGCCATGCGTAACCATGCTAAGGAGGGTAATAGTGTGCTCTTTTCAACCCACGTTCTAAGTGTAGCTGAGCAGCTCTGTGATCGTATTGCTATTTTGAAGAAAGGAAAACTCATCTTCCAAGGGTCTCTAGCTGAACTTAAGTCTCAGTACCCTGACAAGGATTTGGAAACCATTTATCTGGAAATGGCTGGACGTAAGATTGAGGAGGTGTAGTCATGAACTGGAACCATGTTTGGGAGCTTTTTAAAATTAATCTCCTCTATGCAAATCCTCAAGCAGTAACTAACCTACAGAAACGTCAGGAGAAAAAGAAAAAGGCTAATTTCTCCATCGTTAATGCTATGCTTAGACAACAACTCTTGATTTTAATTATTTTTACGGTTGTTTATAGCTATCTTTTTGTAGGTGTCGATTATAAAGCCAATCCTGGAGTCTTAACCCTATATCTTTTGACATTTTCAATCATGGGGCTTCTCCAGACTTTTACGGCTCTCTATAGTACCTTTTACGATAGTAAGGATAGCAAGGCTTATCTGCCTCTTCCCTTAAACCCATCAGAAGTCTTTTTGGCCAAGACCTTGTCAGGTTCTATGGTTGGGATGACCTTCATGGTACCTATCCTTAGTCTTCTCATTCTAGCTTACTGGCAATTTATTGGCCCACTGGGGATAGTCGTGGGGCTGCTATCCTTTATCGTTTCTCTCTTTATCAATCTGGTTTTCTCAGTGATTCTGTCTAATAGTGTTGGAACGCTGATTGTTCGCAGTTCTCGTCAAAAGCTCTATTCGACTATTTTGATGACCTTGTCAACCCTATTGATTATGTTCCCTATCATGATGGTTGGTTTTCTTAATGGTTATGTTAAGGGTGCTGGACATATTGATTTTCCTTTATTGCCTTATCTAAGAGGTTACTATGATGTGGTAGCTGCTCCTCTATCTCCGGAGGCTCTACTAAATTTTTATCTTCCTCTTATCTCAGTGCTTATCTTGGGCTTTTGGTTTTATAAAGTCAGAATGCCTCGTTATTTCCACGAAGCCATTTATAACAAAAAGGCTAGAAAGACTCAGGTAAAAGTTGTTACTCGAAGTCAAAGACAGGTCTTGGTTCGCCATCATTTATCTACTTTGGGAAACTCAACCCTCATTATCAATACCTATGTGGTACCAGTATTATATATGATCATGCTGGGTGGAGGTGCGTTCTTTTTGAAAGATTTAGGTCCAGACTATTTCGGGCTCATGCTTTTAGTCGGAATTGCCTTTGGTTTCTTTTCAGCGCAACCAACAAGTTTTCTTGGGGTGGCAACTTCCTTAGAAGGAACAAACTTTGACTTTATCCGTAGCCTGCCAATCAATACGGGTGACTATCTTCGTCAAAAGTTTTGGATTTTCTATGGCTTGCAAGTCGGTGTATCCCTCTTACTAGGAGGACTTGGTTTGATATTCCTTGCACATCTCCATCCTATTTTGGTGGCAAGTTTCGCTCTTGGCTTTCTCGTAACAACCTATCTTGTAGGTGGCTATTTCTTTGAACGTGACCTTAAATTATTGGAAGTGAATTGGCAGGAAGTTACCCAGCTCTTCAATCGGGGTGGCGGACAGTGGCTCTATATGGGTATCTTTATTCTTACAATTTTCATCGCTGCCTTGCTAGGAGGTATTGTCTTCTTTGCAAGTAAGTTCTGGATTGCCCTAGTAGTCAACGCTATAGTATCTGGGCTTATAGCTTTAATTGCCCTAATCGTTTATCTCTTTGTTGATCGCAGACGTTGGAAACGTATTAGAGCCATGTTTTTTGCCTAGAACAAACTGTTTAAAGAGTCTCTCCGATTGGAGGGATTCTTTTTTACTGAAAATCCTTAATATGTAAACTTATGCATTATATATGTTAAAATACCTGAATTTAGTGTATAATCATAAATATGAAACGAAATTTTGACTCAGTAAAACGCCTGGTTATCAAAATCGGGACTAGCTCTCTGGTTTTACCATCAGGAAAAATTAATCTTGAAAAAATCGATCAATTAGCTTTTGTCATTTCTAGCCTGCATAATAAAGGGATTGAGGTTGTCCTCGTATCCTCTGGTGCCATGGGCTTCGGGCTCAATGTCCTAGATCTAGACAAGCGACCGGCTGAAGTCGGTAAGCAACAAGCCGTCTCAAGTGTAGGTCAGGTGGCCATGATGAGCCTCTATTCTCAGGTCTTTTCACATTACCAAACTAAGGTATCTCAGCTTCTTTTGACCCGTGATGTGGTCGAGTATCCTGAGAGTTTGGCCAATGCCATCAATGCCTTCGAGAGCCTCTTCAAGCTCGGAGTTGTTCCAGTTGTTAATGAAAATGATGCTGTTAGCGTAGATGAAATGGACCATGCGACTAAGTTTGGGGACAACGACCGCTTGTCAGCTATCGTAGCTAAGATTGTTGGTGCTGACCTACTCATTATGTTATCAGATATTGATGGGCTCTTCGATAAGAACCCAAATGTCTATGAGGATGCCACCCTCCGTAGCTATGTCCCAGAGATTACAGAGGAAATTATAGACTCAGCTGGTGGTGCCGGTAGTAAATTTGGTACAGGTGGTATGATGAGTAAGATTAAGTCAGCTCAAATGGTTTTTGAAAATCAAAGCCAAATGATTTTGATGAATGGTGAAAATCCACGTGACATTCTTCGTGTCCTAGAAGGAGCCAAGATTGGTACACTCTTTAAACAGGAGGACTAAGATGACATATATCGATACACTAGGTCAACAGGCCAAGGTGGCAGGTCGTCGGATTGCTAAATTGTCAACAGCAGCTAAAAACGACCTTTTAAATCAGGTAGCTAAAGCTCTAGTAGCTGAGAGTGCCTATATTATCACTGAAAATGCTAAGGATATGGCCAATGCCAAGGAAAATGGTATTTCAGAGATTATGCAAGACCGCTTGCTCTTGACGGAAGACCGTATCGCAGGGATTGCTGAGGGTGTCCGTCAGGTGGCAGATCTTCAGGACCCAATCGGACAAGTAGTTCGTGGCTATACGAATCTAGATGGTCTCAAAATCGTTCAAAAGCGTGTTCCTATGGGTGTTATCGCTATGATTTTTGAGAGCCGTCCCAATGTCTCAATCGATGCCTTTAGCCTTGCCTTTAAAACCAATAATGCTATCATTCTCCGAGGAGGACGTGATGCCATCAATTCCAACAAGGCCTTGGTTACAGTAGCCCGTAAGGCTTTGGAAAATGCAGGTATCACAGCAGATGCTGTTCAGCTGGTTGAAGATACCTCTCATGAGGTAGCAGAGGAACTCATGGCGGCGACTAAGTATGTAGACTTGCTCATCCCTCGTGGTGGAGCACGTCTCATCCAAACAGTTAAAGAAAAAGCCAAGGTTCCTGTCATCGAAACGGGTGTTGGTAACTGTCATATTTATGTGGATAAATATGCTAACTTAGATATGGCGACACAGATTGTCATCAATGCCAAAACCCAACGACCAAGTGTTTGTAATGCTGCAGAATCTCTCGTTGTTCATGCTGATATTGCGGAAGACTTCTTACCTAATTTGGAAAAAGCTATTTCAAAAGTTCAGGCTGTTGAATTCCGTGCGGATGAAAAGGCTTTGAAACTTATGGAAAAATCTGTACCCGCTTCACCAGAAGATTTTGCGACAGAGTTTCTTGACTATATTATGTCTGTTAAAGTGGTAGACAGCCTTGATGAGGCCATTGATTGGATTAATACCTACACAACATCGCATTCAGAGGCTATCGTAACTCAGGATATCAGTCGTGCGGAGCAATTCCAAGACGACGTAGACGCTGCAGCTGTCTATGTTAATGCCTCAACCCGCTTCACAGACGGCTTCGTCTTTGGATTGGGTGCTGAAATCGGAATCTCAACCCAAAAAATGCACGCCCGTGGCCCAATGGGACTTGAGGCCCTAACCTCAACCAAGTTCTATATTAATGGCCAAGGTCAAATTAGAGAATAAACAAAAAGCCCCATGAGGAGCTTTTGTGATGTTTAGAGCTTATAAAAAGTATTGGATGGGCTATGTCGATTTCACGGGACGTTCAACTCGCTCAGACTATTGGTTGGCAGTTTTAGCGAATACTATTGTAAGTATTATTTTATTTACCGTGATTATAGTTGTTATTGTATTTGATAGTCCAGGTAGTGATTATCATGTTATTCTCAACTTACTGTATGGGCTTGCAATGGTATATTTCTTTGCTACCTATATTCCATCCATTGCCCTTCAGGTGCGTCGCTTGCGTGATGCCGGTTTTCATTGGGCCTTGATTTTCTTACGCTTTGCGTCTGTCATAGGTGATATCGTACTGTTGGTTTTGTCTTGTCAACCCACAAAAGTAGAATTTCCTTTCAACCAGTTCAATAATTCACAACAATAATAATGACTTAACAGCCTTGCTAGGCTGTTTTTTAGTTGATTTGTCAATCTTCCCTTCTCTTGCTATACTGGGAGTATCATAAAAAAAGGGGGATTTTATTATGATTGAAGCCTACAAAAAATTTTGGAAGGGCTATGTAGATTTTAAGGGACGTTCAACGCGTTCAGATTATTGGCTTAATGTTCTTGCGCAATGCTTGGTTTATTTATTGTTTAGTTTCTTACTCATACTAATCATGATTTTAGGAGGAGACTCCTCTACGTATACATCTGATCCATATAGTTTTCAAATGATTTTGGTCTATATTGTAGTGTTAGGAATTGGAGTCTATGCGTTGGCCTCACTTGTACCCTCCATTGCAATCATAGTACGTCGTTTACGAGATGCAGGTTACCACTGGGCCTTGATATTCCTATCGCTAATTCCATATCTTTGTGGTTTTATTATTTTTATCTTAACCTTACAACCAACAAAGGTAGAAGTAGCGTTTAATAATTTCAATAACCCACAGCAATAAAAGTGCTAAGCAGCCTTATAGGCTGCTCCTAAGTCAATTTGCCAGAAGACCGGTCTTTTGGTATAGTAGTATTATCAAAAAATGAGGAGATTTTATTATGATCGAAGCTTATAAGAAGTTTTGGAAGGGCTACGTAGATTTTGAGGGACGTTCAACACGTTCAGATTACTGGTTTGCATATTTGGCAAATATGTTAACTGTCGTTGCTTTTTATGTGTTGCTCGCAATCTTTGGAGGCATTGCAAGTGCGACAGAATCAAGCTTTTTGGCTGTTATTTCACTTATCCTACTACTTATCTTTTTTGCCTATGGTATTGCTGCGTGTTTACCTGGTATTGCTGTAACTGTTCGTCGTTTGCGTGATGCTGGCTACAATTGGCCGTATATTTTTGTTGCATTTATCCCATTTGTAGGTGGTATTATCTTAATTGTGTTGTTGTGTAAACCAACTAAGGTTGAGTATCCATTCAACAACTTCAATAATCCACAGCAATAATAATGACTTAACAGCCTTGCTAGGCTGTTTTTTAGTTGATTTGTCAAGCTCCTCTTCTCTTGTTATACTGAGAGTAACATAAAAAAGGGGGATTTTATTATGATTGAAGCCTACAAAAAATTTTGGAAGGGCTATGTTGATTTTACGGGACGTTCAACACCCTCAGATTTATGGTCTGCATATTTGGCACATCTATTGATTGTCTTTGCTGGGAATTGGCTCGAAGCAGTGTTTGAAAGTATGGTAGATGAAATATCAAGCGGTTTATTTGCTATTTCAGTTATTTTATTTCTTATCATAATTGTTTTTTGTATTGCTGCGGTTTTACCTTGTATTGCGATAGCTGTTCGTCGTTTGCGTGATGCTGGCTATCATTGGGCATATATTTTTATTCCTTTAATCCCATTTGTCGGTATTTTTATCCTTATTTTTCTACTATGTCAACCAACAAAAGTAGAAGTGCCATTTAACAACGTCGATAACCCAAAGCAATAATGACAATCAACCAACTCTTTTAGTTGGTTTTTCTGATGTCAAAAAGTATTATGTTAATGTTGCACATTTTAATATTTCTGATATAATCTTATCTGAGACTAATCAATACTAAAATATATTTAAGAAATGTGAATACTCTATGAAACTACTTCGTCAATTAAAAGAAAAACGTTACCTTATTTTGGCATTTACCCTACCGGCTATTCTTTTGGCTTTAGCAATTGTCTTTTTGCAACCTGCACACAATCATGCAAAGGTCCAAGTTAAGGTGGGGACTAAGCAGTCATCATCAAGCAAACCCAAGGCTTCATCCAAGTCATCGAGCTCAAGTTCGTCGTCATCTTCTTCAACTTCAAGTGAGTCTTCAAGCGAATCTTCATCATCAAGCTCAACGGTAGAAGCAGCTAGTCAGACAGAAGCAAGCTCAACTCCTGCGGTAGCATCGGCACCAACGCCTTCTTCAGCACAAGAGGTTTATCAAGCGCCCCAGTATAACTATGTGCCACCAACAGCTTATACAGAGTCACATAGTGATGCTCCAAGTTACACAGCTCCTGCCTACAGTGCAGATGTCAGCTCTGGGACAGCAGAATAAGAGTCAAAGAGAAGGAAAGTTAGACTAAAAATGAAAAATAAAGTTTTAGCATTAGTGACAGGATTATCTAGTTTAGTCCTATTAGCAGCTTGTTCAAACCAGCAAAATGACATGATTTCGACGACTTCATCTTCATCAGTAGAGCAGTCACAATCAAGTAGTAGTGAAAGCTCTAGCACGAGTACTAGCTCAAGCTCTAGTCAAGAGAAAAAGGTAGATACCTCTGCTTATGATAGCATCATTAGTAAGTACCAAACGGCTGTGGCCAACAATCAAACGGATGCCTCGCTTAATTCTCTCGTTGTTACCTATGCTAATTCTCAAACAAGTCCTGCCTCAACGGTCTATACTTACCGTGATCTGGATGGTAATGGTGTTGATGAGTTGATTCTTGCTTTTAAGCCGGGGAAACTTTTTAAAGAGCATATGATTACGGATATTTACACTATCTCTAAGGATAGTGATCAGGTTATTCGTCTGACAGAAGGTCCACAACTGGGCATGTTGGGTGAGCGTATGACATTGGCCTACCTCATGGATAACACCTTTAGCTACTATGGTAGTGCTGGTGCTATGGCTGGTGGTGGTTCTGGCTACCACTTTAGTAGTGATGGCCAGTCTCTTATAAAAGATGACAGTGATTCGGGTGCAGAGAAGGCTGATTTTTCGAATTGGGATTGGAAGGATCTAAACTAATACTAACTTTAGAACGTCGTCACAAATTCAAACAAATTCATCATCCTTCAAGCCTGATGAATTCAAAAATGGCAATTACAAATCAGCTGTAGGGACATGGAAATCTTCAAATGGAAAGACCATCACCATCACTTCGGATGGACAGTTGGAACTCTGGGGGTCTACTTACCTTATCGACAAAGTCTCATCCAATCAGTATGTGTCTGGTATATATACCTTAACTTATGTTAATTCTAGTCCAGTTGGGAATACTCCAATTCAGCTTTGTCCTAAGGGAGTTAGTGATGCAAGTGATGCGGGGGATAACAGTAAGGACCGTATTCTAGCGACGAATGGAGTGCCATCTGAGGAAAGCTATTTTTACAGAGTGGATTAATCTTATCAGATGATATAGTAACTAAAGAGTTAGGCCTCGGGTCTGGCTCTTTTACTATCCTGTCAACTTACAGAACGAGACAATTTCTCTATTCTTGTGCTATAATAAAAGTTATGACTAATGAATTTCACCATGTAACCGTTCTTTTACACGAAACTGTTGATATGCTTGATATCAAGCCCAATGGCATCTATGTTGATGCGACCTTGGGTGGCGCAGGACATTCGTCTTATCTTTTGTCGCAATTATCTGAAAAGGGTCATTTGTACTGCTTTGATCAGGACCAAAAGGCTATTGATAATGCTCAAGTGCGTCTCAAGGACTATATTGATAAGGGTATGGTGACTTTCATCAAGGATAATTTCCGTAATCTCAAGTCCAACCTTGAAGCCTTGGGGGTGTCTGAAATTGATGGCATTCTCTATGACTTGGGTGTCTCTAGCCCACAGTTGGATGAGCGTGAGCGTGGCTTCTCCTATAAACAGGATGCCAAGCTAGATATGCGTATGAATGAGGAGGCGAGTCTGACCGCTTATGATGTGGTCAATACCTATCCTTACAACGATTTGGTGCGCATTTTCTTCAAGTATGGTGAGGACAAGTTCTCTAAACAAATTGCACGTAAGATTGAACATGCTCGTCAGGTTAAACCAATTGAGACCACGACGGAACTGGCGGAAATCATTAAATCAGCTAAGCCTGCTAAGGAATTGAAGAAGAAGGGCCATCCGGCCAAGCAAATTTTCCAAGCTATTCGCATCGAAGTGAACGATGAGCTTGGTGCTGCGGATGAGTCTATTCAAGAGGCCTTGGATTTACTTGCTGTGGATGGTCGTATTTCGGTCATTACCTTCCACTCTTTGGAGGATCGATTGACTAAACAGCTTTTCAAGGAAGCTAGTACGGTAGATGTGCCTAAAGGTCTACCCTTTATTCCTGAAGACCTCCAACCTAAGGTAGCCTTAGTTAATCGTAAGCCAATCCTACCTAGTCAGGAAGAATTAGAAGCTAATAACCGCTCGCATTCTGCTAAATTGCGTGTGGCTAAAAAAATCAGGAAATAATTATGGAAAATAAGGAACATCAGATTGTTAATAGAGCCATTAGAAACCATATTCGTTTTATGACGCGTATGGAAAAGGCCTTCTATTCGGCAATTGTTTTGACAGCTATTGTGATGAGTATCGCTGTTGTATTTTTACAAGGGCGTAATCAGGCTATCAAGCAACAAATCACAGACCTTAATAGCAAGATTAGTGATGAAAAAACAGAGCTTAACAATGCTAAGCAGGCGGTTAATGAGTTGACTAACTCTGACCGTATTAAAGAGATTGCTAATAAGGCAGGCCTGTCTATTAATAACGATAGTATTAAGAGTGTGAAGTAACCAATGAACAGATTAAGAAAACTTAAACATTTATTTCTAAACTATGTCGTTAGGGATAGGCGAAAGCCAGCCCAGAATCGACAGCACGTTGGTCAGAACCTTATGGTTCTCAGCATCTTTATCTTTTTCGTCTTTATTATCAACTTTGTGGTGATTATCGGGACAGATAGTAAATTTGGTGTCGATTTGTCGACCCAGGCTGCTAAATCTTATAACACCAAGACCACAGTGGCTGCCAAGCGTGGGACGATTTACGACCGAAATGGAAATGTTTTGGCTGAGGATTCAACCAGTTATGCCATTTACGCTATCGTGTCGACCAGCTATGTGTCAGCGACTCAAGAAAAACTCTATGTCCAAGATAGTCAGTTTGACAAGGTTGCTGATATTTTAAAGGATAAGCTAGGAATTGAAAAGAGTGATTCCTTGGCCCAATTGCGTACTAAGGGTGCCTACCAGGTTTCCTTTGGGCTAAAGGGGAAGGGAATTACCTACTCTGTTAAAGAAGAACTAGAAAAAGCCTTTAAAGATGCGGGAATTAAGGGGATGGCCTTTGAAGCAACAACGTCACGAATGTACCCTAATGGAACCTTCGCGTCAGAGTTTCTTGGTCGTGCCGAAGCTGTTGAAAATAAAAAAGACGGCTCATATTCTTTAATTGGTCAAACTGGTTTGGAGCGCTCGCTCAATAGCCTCTTGACTGGAACAGATGGAGAGGCCATCTATGAAAAGGATAAAAACGGTAATACGCTTCTAGGTACGGAAACCATTACCAAGGAAGCTATCGATGGTAAGAACATCTATACAACCTTGTCAGCGCCTCTCCAAACCTTCTTAGAAACGCAGATGGATACCTTTATGGAGCAGACGCAAGGTGTCAATGCTTCAGCGACAGTTGTCAATGCAAAAACAGGTGAAATTCTTGCGACGACACAACGTCCTACCTATAACTCTGATACCCTCGAAGGACAAGCCAAGAAAAGTTATGACTGGGTTAACCGACTTTATGAGGCCCAATATGAACCAGGGTCAACCATGAAGGTCATGCTCTTGTCATCGGCTATCAATAACGGAAGTTTCAATCCTAATGCGACCTATAGCAATGCCAACGGTATCAAGGTTGATGATGTTGAAATCAATGACTGGTCTATTAATGAAGGTATCTCGTCAGGCCGAACCATGTCATTTGCTCAAGGCTTCTCTTATTCAAGTAACGTTTTGATGACCATGTTGGAACAAGAGATGGGAGACAAGGTTTGGTCAAACTACCTATCACTCTATAAGTTTGGACTTCCAACCCGTTTTGGGATGGTAGGTGAATCTTCAGGGGTTGTCTCAAGAAACTCTGTGAATATTGCGCAATCATCCTTTGGACAAGGGATTTCAGTGACTCAGGTTCAGATGCTTCGTGCTTTTTCAGCTATCTCTAACAATGGTGTTATGTTGGAACCTCAATTTATCAAACAAGTTGCAGATGTTAACCAAGGCACTGTTCGTACGGCTAAGAAAGAAGTTATTGGTAAGCCAGTTTCCAAGCAGGCTGCTTCTGAGACCCGTAATTATATGATTTCTGTTGGTACAGACCCAGAGTTTGGTACCCTGTACAACAAGTCTGAAGGTTCGCCAATCATTAAGGTTGGTAACTATGATGTTGCGGTTAAGTCAGGAACAGCCCAAGTGGCCGATGAAAAAACAGGAACCTATAAAGTTGGGACCAACGAAACGCTCAACTCAGTTGTAGCTATGGTTCCTTCTGATGATCCACAATATGTTATGTATGTAACAGTTCAGGAACCTAAGACCTGGGATAATAATTTTTATGCGACGGTGGTTAACCCTGTCCTAGAAGAAGCTATGTCCATGGGTGATACGCTTGATACCTCTGTTTCTGAAGGTGGTGGAAAGACCGATGAAACGAGCTATCAAACCGGCGATATTATCGGTAAGAGTCCGGGCGAGACAGCTAACACCCTTCGTCAAAACTTGATTCATCCGATTGTTCTGGGTGTTGGTGATAAGATTGAGAAGGTTTCTGTAGATGCCAAAGCCAATATCAAGGCTAATGAACAGATTCTTATCATGACCAATGATTTCACAGAACTTCCAGACATGTATGGTTGGACCAAGAAGAACGTTGAAACCTTTGCCAAATGGAAAGGCATTAAAGTTACTTATAAGGGTGGCAAGTCAGGGACTGTTACCAAACAAAGTGTTGCGGCAGGAAAAGCCCTGTCTAAAACCAAGAAGATTACCATTACTTTAGGAGACTAAGATGACTATGAGTCTGATAGCAGGTGTGGCCGCCTTTGTGTTGACGGTGCTCGCCATGCCTCACTTTATTACTTACTACAAAATCAAGAAAATCGGTGGCCAACAAATGCATGAAGATGTGAAGCAGCATTTGGCTAAGGCTGGAACACCAACTATGGGAGGGACAGTCTTCCTAGTGGTTGCCATCTTGGTTAGCTTGATTTTTAACTTCCACGTCTTTAGCGAGGGCCACCAAGCCTATGGTGCTACAGTAGGGATTCTCTTTGTAATTTTGATTTATGGAATCATCGGCTTCCTTGATGATTTCCTTAAGATTTTCCGTCAAATCAATGAGGGACTTAAACCTTGGCAAAAGATGGCCTTGCAGATTATTGCGGGTTTGCTTTTCTACTTTATCCACGTACTCCCTAGTGGGACAGATAGCCTAGCTATTGGTGGATTAACCATTCATCTCGGTGTCTTTTATGTTCTCTTTGTCCTATTCTGGATTGTCGGTTTCTCAAATGCTGTGAACTTGACAGACGGTATTGATGGTTTAGCTTCTATCTCTGTGGTTATCAGCTTGATTGCCTATGGAATTATCGCTTTTGTCAAGGGTGAGTTCGCTATCTTGACTATCATTATCACTATGATTGGGGCACTTCTTGGCTTCTTCGTCTTTAACCACAAGCCAGCCAAGGTCTTTATGGGAGATGTCGGTTCCTTGTCACTTGGAGCTATGCTTGCGGTTATCTCTATTGCCCTACGTGTAGAGTGGACCCTACTCTTGATTGGTGTGGTTTATGTCTTTGAGACAGCTTCTGTCATGCTACAGGTCAGCTATTTCAAATACACTAAGCGTAAGTATGGTGAAGGTCGTCGTATTTTCCGTATGACACCATTCCACCATCACCTCGAGTTGGGTGGTCTTTCAGGTAAGGGTGACAAATGGTCAGAGTGGAAGGTTGATGCTTTCCTTTGGACAGTTGGAGCACTTGCAAGTGCCATTACCCTTTGGATGGTTCTTGGAAACGTTATGAAATAAATGAAAAGAGCAGAAATGCTCTTTTTCTGTTATAATGATAGGGATAGACTAGATAGAAAAGAAGTAACTAAGCATGTCATTTAAAGATTTTAATTTTAAAACATTTATTCAGGAGGCTCTTGACGAGATTAAGTTTAAAGAGCCAACACCTGTTCAACAGAAATTGATTCCTGTAGTCCGTTCAGGTCGTGATTTAGTTGGTGAATCAAAGACGGGTTCAGGGAAGACACATACCTTCCTCTTGCCAATTTTTGAGAAACTAAATCCAGAGAGTGGTGATGTTCAGGTTGTTATTACAGCACCATCACGTGAATTGGCGACACAAATTTACCAAGCGACAAAACAAATTGCTAAACACTCTGAGACTGAAATTCGTGTAGTCAATTATGTGGGTGGTACAGACAAGCAACGTCAGATTGAGAAACTCAAGGTAGCACAACCTCATATTGTTATCGGGACACCAGGGCGTATTTATGACCTAGTTAAGTCTGGGGACTTGGCTATTCACAAGGCCCATACCTTTGTTGTTGACGAAGCTGATATGACCATGGATATGGGATTCTTGGATACTGTAGACAAGATTGCGGCAAGTCTGCCTAAGGAAGTTCAAATTTTGGTCTTCTCAGCAACCATTCCTCAAAAATTGCAACCATTCTTGAAGAAGTATTTGACCAATCCAGTCATGGAACAAATCAAAACTTCAACAGTTATTGCGGATACTATTGATAACTGGTTGGTATCTACCAAGGGTCGTAACAAGAATGAACAGATTCTTGAGATGCTTAAGGGGATGCAGCCGTATCTAGCAATGATTTTCGTTAATACCAAGGAACGTGCTGACGATTTGCACAGTTACCTAGTGTCAAATGGTCTTAAGGTTGCCAAAATTCACGGCGGTATTCCACCACGTGAACGTAAGCGTATCATGAATCAAGTCAAGAAGCTTGATTTTGAGTACATTGTAGCGACGGACCTTGCAGCGCGTGGGATTGACATTGAAGGGGTTAGCCATGTAATCAATGATGCCATCCCTCAAGACTTGTCCTTCTTTGTTCACCGTGTAGGACGTACTGGACGTAATGGCTTGTCAGGAACAGCCATCACCCTCTACCAACCAAGTGATGACTCAGATATTCGTGAGCTTGAAAAGATGGGGATTACCTTTGAGCCGAAAGTCTATAAGGACGGCGAGTTTCAAGATACCTATGACCGTGACCGTCGTGCCAACCGTGAAAAAGCCTATCAAAAACTTGATACGGAAATGATTGGTTTGGTTAAGAAGAAAAAGAAAAAAATCAAACCTGGCTACAAGAAGAAAATTCAGTGGAAAGTTGACGAAAAACGCAAACGTGAGCGTCGTGCAGCTAACCGTGCTAAGGGACGTGCTGAACGTAAAGCTAAGAAGCAGAGTTTCTAAACATTGGCTTCTAGCTGAAAGCAAATTTTAATTTAAAAATTCAAGAGGTTGAAACCAAAGTGTTTCAGCCTTTTTGATTATTATCTAACTATTGAGAAAGTCTCAGTATATGCTGGAAAAATAATTAAGTATGTCTTAAAAACTGAAACTATGACAGATTTTAAATAGTTTTATCACAGCTATTTTTAAGAAGTTTTCTGTTTAAAGTAAAATAATTTGTAAGTTTGAGGTTACTAGTTGAATCAACTCTCAAAATCAAGTAGTGACATTAATGTCACTACTTTTTTGTTGGCTTCCCACCTATAATAAAATCATAGCTTTTAAGAAAAGGCTAAAACAAAATATTTTAAAGGAGGTTGTTTTAATGACAACACAAATCATTAACAATTTTAACTCACTTAATTCCGAAGATCTTTCTATTATCGAAGGTGGTGGTGTGATTGGTTGTGTAGCTGGGACCGCTGGATCTGCTGGACTTGGATTTTTGACTGGAACATCAGTTGGAACTGTTACATTTCCAATTGTTGGGACTGTTTCAGGTGGAGCATTTGGGGCATGGTCAGGGGCCAGCCTTGGAATGGCTACATTTTGCGGAGTTTAGTTAGAAATTTGAAGAAACAAAATGATCCGAGCATTCTCATTTGTGTGTGTTTCATTCTAGCAGGTTGCTATCAGTTGTGTGTCCCTCATCATTGGTTAATTACAATGATAGATGTTTTAGGAGTTGCAGGTTTCGTGGTCCTTCTCTATACTAAAATTCATCATTAATCATAAGCCTTTCAGTTATAAAAAATTAGATAGCAAGAAGCATCGTCTCACGTATAAAAACTTGGCAAAATGATTGTCAAGTTTTTTTATAGCAAAAGTGCTACAATAGGAGTCATGAAAGACACGATTCGAATTCTTCATATCAATGATTTACACTCTCATTTTGAACAGTATCCACAACTCAAGCGAGCTGTGGATGATTTGAGTCAGACGGATAGAGAGTTGATTAAGGTAGATCTTGGGGATAATGTGGATAAGTCCCATCCCCTATCTGATGCGACAGCTGGGCGTTTTAATGTAGCCCTGATGAATGAGTTGGGGATAGACTATGCGACTATTGGAAATAATGAGGGAATTGGTCTGGCTAAGGATGAGCTAGACTGTCTTTATGAGCAAGCTGATTTTCAACCTATCATAGGAAATCTCAAGGATAAGGGGAGACAGCCTGAATGGGCCAAGCCCTATCTTATCCACAAAACTAAAGCAGGTACAAACATTGCTTTCTTGGCCTATACCTTCCCATATTACATCACCTATGCTCCCAACGGTTGGCAGGTTTTGAATCCACTCACGCAGTTGGAAGAGGATTTGGCTCGCCCTGAGGTAAAGGATGCAGACATAGTCGTCGTTCTTAGCCATCTGGGTGTACGTTATGATGAGCAGATTGCAGAGAATTATCCGCAAGTAAACCTTGTCATCGGGAGCCACACGCATCACCTTTTTGAAGAGGGAAAATTAGTCAATGAAACTTATTTGGCAGCTGCTGACAGATATGGCTTTTATCTTGGTTGTATTGATCTTACTGTGAAAAATGGGCAATTGATAGAGTGTCAGATTGAGGCTATCCCCACCAAGTCCTATATCTTGGATTTAGACAAGGAGGACGAAACCTTTATCAAGGCCATGCGTGAGGAAGGCCATCGTCGTTTAGCTCAGAAAAAAGTAGCTAATCTAGGTCGAGAACTAGATTTTGATGAGACCTGTCAATTGGTTTTACAGGCTGTTTGTCAAGAAACAAATAGCCAATTAACGCTTTTAAATACTGGACTTATCATGAAAACGCTGGGTCCACAAGTGACCATGGCAGACCTTCAAGAAGCCCTTCCCCATCAGATGCGGATGGCACGTCTAGTCGTGACAGGACAAGAACTCAAAGAAATCTGTCAGGAAGTTTTTACCAAGGCTGAACTCCTTAAAAATCAAGCTATTAAAGGTATGGGATTTAGAGGGAAGACATTTGGTGAAGTAATCACGGGGAATTTTGCTTACAAAAACGGTAATTTGTTGTATAATAGAAGGGTTGTAGATTCCAATGAGAAGTTTAGTTTGGTCCTTGTGGATCAATACTACTTTGCTTCTTACTTCCCTACAATTAAGGAAAAGGAAGTTACTCTTCTTTTTCCAGATTTGTTAAGGGAACTTGTGGCCAAGTATTTAGGAAAAAATGGTGCCAATTGGGATAAGATATAGAGACATTATTACAGCATCAGGATAGAAAATAAGAGAGAGCAGAAAGGATGGCACATGCGTAAAGAAATCTTGCCAGAAATGTTTAATTATAATAAATATCCAGGGCCAGACTTTGTGTATGTGGCTGACCTTCTGAAATCAGATGCCTGTCAGTTTACGGTTCTTGAAAATCACAAGGATGCTTTAGACGCTACCCGCTTTGGGCAACGTTTTTCTGAAATCATGCTCAAGTATGATTATATTGTTGGGGACTGGTCTAATGACCAGCTTCGCCTTAAGGGATTTTACGAGGACGAGCGCCCTAATACGCGTAAGACAGACCGCATTAGCCGATTGTCAGAGTATTTACGTGAATACTGTGCCTTTGGCTGTGCCTACTTTATTTTGAAAAATGAAGAGCCGCAATTAATCGTCTTTGAAGAGGAGACGGAGCCTCGTCGCAAGCGCCGTCGTTCTAATAATCGTCGTCATTCTTCTCAGGAATCTAGAGATAGAGAGCACAATGCTTCTCAAAAGAATAAGGGGCCAAAAGCTTCTGCTAAGCAAAAGCCAGACAAGTCCAAACGAAGAGATAGGGATCAAGAGGGCCCAAACTTTGAGAAAATCAAGCGTCGTCCTAAGTTTAAATCTAGATCCGAGGACGGTGGCCGTGAGCGTAAGTCTAACTTCAAGAAGAGTCAGAAGCAAGCTCCAAAATCTAAAGGTCAAAACACCTCATCGAAGAAACAAAGTCAGACCAAGTCAGATGGTCAGCATTTTACAATCAGAAAAAAAGGAAATTAAACTATGTCAGAAGTAACAACACAAGCAAAACCAGAACGCCGTAAACGTCAGAAGTTAGAGGATATGGATGGCTACAAACCTTCTATTTATGGTCTTACTCGTGATGAGTTGATTGACTGGGCTATGGAACACGGTGAAAAGAAATTCCGTGCGACTCAAATTTGGGATTGGCTCTACAAGAAACGTGTGCAGTCTTTCGAAGAAATGACCAACATTTCTAAAGATTTCATTGCCAAGTTGAATGAGAATTTCTGCGTAAACCCATTGAAACAACGTATCGTTCAAGAATCTAAAGATGGTACAGTTAAGTATCTTTTTGAATTGCCTGACGGTATGTTGATTGAGACGGTTTTGATGCGTCAACACTATGGTTTGTCTGTCTGTGTGACAACTCAGGTTGGATGTAACATCGGTTGTACTTTCTGTGCCAGTGGTTTGATTAAGAAACAACGTGACTTGACTGCTGGTGAGATTGTTGCTCAAATCATGTTGGTACAAAAGTACTTTGATGACCGTGGCGATGGTGAACGTGTCAGCCACGTGGTTGTTATGGGTATCGGTGAGCCATTTGATAACTATGACAATGTGCTTCGTTTCTTGCGTACCATTAACAATGACAATGGTCTTGCTATTGGAGCGCGTCACATTACAGTGTCAACATCTGGTTTGGCACCAAAAATTAAGGAATTTGCTAACGAAGGTGTTCAAGTTAACCTCGCCGTATCACTTCACGCGCCTAACAATGACCTTCGTTCAAGCATCATGCGTATCAACCGCTCGTTCCCACTTGAAAAACTCTTTGAAGCTATCGAGTATTACATCCAGACAACCAACCGTCGTGTAACTTTTGAGTACATCATGCTTAATGAGGTCAATGACCATCCTGAAAATGCACAAGAGTTGGCTGATTTGACTAAGAAAATCCGTAAGTTGTCATACATCAACTTGATTCCATATAACCCAGTATCAGAGCACGACCAATATAGTCGTTCAACGAAAGAACGTGTGGCGGCCTTCTACGATGTGCTCAAGAAAAATGGAGTTAACTGCGTGGTTCGTCAAGAGCACGGTACAGATATCGATGCAGCTTGTGGACAATTGCGTTCAAACACTATGAAACGCGACCGTCAAAAAGCAGTGGCAGAAGCTTCTGGTAAATCAGAAGGTAAGTAAGATGTTTCAGCTTAAGACTTGGGTAGATAAGGACGGAGAACTAACACCAAAAGGAAGAAAGCTAAGCCAAGTTTTGGTCTGTGCTTATCTCCTTTGTTTAGTGCTCCTATGTTGGACACCCCAGTACGGGCTAGTTGAAGGTGTTGAAACCCCTGGTATTCAACATTTTGGTCGTGTCGTGGTCTCATTAACCCCATTCAATAGTTTGACTAACTTTTATCAGCTAGATAGTCTTAAAGAGATTGTCTTTGTGCTTGGGCAAAATGTGACCAACATTTTCTTGCTGAGTCCGCTGATTTTAGGACTTTTAGCCTTGTACCCCAGATTTAGGTCTTGGCAAAAGGTCCTTTTAGCCACGTTTATCATGTCTTTGACGATTGAGGTTGGGCAAGTTATTCTAGATCTCCTCATTGATGCGAATCGTGTCTTTGAGTTAGATGATTTATGGACCAATACCTTGGGAGGTTTGGTGGCACTAGGTGTCTACCGCTTCCTTGTAAAACTGATTCAAACGCATTTTAAAGAGTAAAAAACCTGGGACCCTACGCGTCTCAGGTTTCACTTATTTTCTATCATACAAATACAACACATTTAAAAGAGGGAAAAATGAATAAACACTTTTGGAGAAACAATGAAACACTTAATGATGACAGTAGTCACCGTATTGACACTAGGAGCAACAATGCCAATGGTTAAAGCAGATGCTTATCAAAGCGGACGTGATGCCGATATTATGCGAGAAAGAGGGCAGGTTTGGAACTATTCTGAGGTTAAGAGAGAGCCTCAATTAGCTAACTACAACACCGATGGTCGCTATCTCAGTGAGGCAACTAACTTTGAATTATACAATTTTGTCAGAGAGTATAAGACATCTGATGAAATCAGACGCATTTGGAACCCCAAGAAGGACGAATCAGTTATCCACGATAAGGATAGCTACTCTATTGATGATGGGCACAAGGTCTATAATTTTGACTCCTTTGCTTATCAATTGCCAGAATCTACTGATTTTGGGAAGTTATCTTATATTGGTCACTTTCAGTTAGAAGATGGCACAATCTATCGCTATTGGAAATAACCTTTTGTTAGAATTATAATCACTCGTTTGTAAGGATAGGGGGAATCACTTGTTTTTTAAAGAATCAATCATTGCAAAACTTTGGTGGTTTTTCAAGTTAGAAAAACGCCGGTATATTGTCGGAATTTTGGCACTGAGTCTGGTTTCGGTACTCAATCTGATTCCTCCTATGGTTATGGGGCGGGTCATTGATGCTATTACATCGGGAAAATTGACCAATCAGATCTTGCTTTTGAATCTTGTGTATTTGCTTTTGGCAGCTTTAGGAATGTACTATTTGCGGTATGTTTGGCGCATGTATATCTTGGCGACCTCTTATCGCTTGGGTCAGATTATGAGGTCACGCCTTTTTGAGCATTTTACCAAGATGTCGCCTTCTTTTTACCAAAAGTACCGAACTGGGGATCTCATGGCCCATGCAACTAATGATATCAACTCCTTAACCCGTTTGGCTGGTGGGGGTGTCATGTCAGCTGTAGATGCGTCTATCACAGCCTTGGTAACCTTAATCACCATGTTCTTCAGCATTTCCTGGCAGATGACCCTGGTGGCTGTCTTACCCCTACCCTTCATGGCTTTTGCGACTAGTCGTTTGGGACGCAAGACCCATAAAGCTTTTGGAGAATCCCAGGCAGCCTTTTCAGAACTTAATAATAAGGTTCAGGAGTCGGTATCAGGGATCAAGGTAACAAAGTCTTTTGGCTATCAGGAGGCGGAGCTTCAGTCCTTCCAAGAAACCAATAAGATGACTTTTAAAAAGAATATGCATACCATGAAGTATGACAGCCTTTTTGATCCCTTGGTCTTACTCTTTGTTGGCTCATCTTATGTTTTGACCCTCCTTGTCGGGGCCTTTATGATTCAGGCCGGTCAGATAACGGTCGGAAATTTGGTAACCTTCATTACCTATTTGGATATGTTGGTTTGGCCTTTGATGGCCATTGGTTTCCTCTTTAATATCACACAGAGGGGAAATGTATCCTACCAACGTATTGAAAATCTTCTGGAGCAGGAATCAGATGTTCAAGATCCTGCGCATCCTCTCCCAAGTATCGAAAATGTTCGCTTAGAATATGCGATTGACCACTTTGCTTTTGAGGATGAGGATACTTTGAGAGATATTCATTTCACCTTGAACAAGGGCCAAACCCTTGGTTTGGTTGGACAGACTGGCTCAGGAAAGACGGCCCTTGTCAAGTTACTCTTGCGGGAGCACGATGTCAATCAAGGAGCCATCTATTTAAATGGACATGACATCCGAGACTATCACCTATCAGATTTACGTAGCTTGATGGGGTATGTTCCTCAAGACCAGTTTCTCTTTGCCAGTTCCATTTTAGACAATGTTCGTTTTGGTAATCCTGACCTCGCCTTTGAAAAGGTGGAAGAAGCGACTAAGTTGGCTCAAGTTTATGATGATATCAAGGCTATGCCTGAAGGCTTTGAAACAATCATTGGTGAAAAGGGTGTCAGCCTATCAGGTGGTCAAAAACAACGTCTGGCCATGAGCCGTGCTATGATTTTGGATCCAGATATTTTGATTTTGGACGACTCCTTATCTGCGGTTGATGCCAAGACAGAACATGCCATTATTGATAATCTCAAGCATACCCGCAAGGACAAGACGACGATCATTACCGCCCATCGTCTTAGTGCGGTGGTGCATGCTGACCTCATCTTAGTCATGCAAAATGGTCGTATCATTGAACGGGGCCGTCATGAGGACTTACTAGCTCAGGGTGGTTGGTATGCCAAGACCTATGAGTCTCAACAGTTAGAAATGGAAGGAGGAGAAGTTGATGCCTAATCAAAACCAATGGTCTGTCTTTAAGCGTCTCTTGACTTATCTCAAGCCTTACAAATTCTTGACCTTTCTAGCTTTGACCTTCCTCTTGTCCACAACGATTATTAAGAGTATCATTCCCCTTGTGGCCTCTTATTTTATCGACCACTATCTTCATGATATGAATCAGGCGGCAAGCTTGATTCTGATTGGTTACTATGGTCTTTATCTTTTGCAGACGCTAGTCCAGTATTTGGGAAATCTCTTTTTTGCGCGTGTGTCCTACAGTATTGTCAGGGATATTCGCCGAGATGCCTTTGCCAATATGGAGAAACTAGGTATGTCTTACTTTGACAAAACTCCAGCAGGCTCTATCGTTTCCCGCTTGACCAATGATACAGAGACTATCAGCGAGATGTTCTCAGGGATTCTGTCTAGCTTTATTTCGGCTATCTTTATCTTTGTTACCACCCTTTACACCATGATGATCTTGGACATTCGTCTGACTGGGCTTATTGTGCTCTTTCTTCCTCTGATTGTTCTTTTGGTTAATCTCTACCGCAAAAAATCAGTGGTCATCATTGAAAAGACCAGAGCCTTGCTTTCAGATATAAATGCCAAACTGTCAGAGAGTATCGAAGGGATTCGCATCATTCAGGCCTTTAACCAAGAGAAGCGTCTCAAAAAAGAGTTTGATGCCATTAATGAGGAACACCTGATTTATGCTAGCCGTTCCATGTCACTGGATTCTCTCTTTCTACGCCCAGCCATGAGTTTACTGAAGCTTCTGGGCTATGCTGTTCTCATGGCCTACTTTGGCTACCGAGGTATCTATTTGGGCATCACAGCAGGGACCATGTATGCCTTTATCCAGTATATTAACCGCCTCTTTGATCCCTTGATTGAAGTGACACAAAACTTCTCAACCTTGCAAACCTCGATGGTCTCAGCAGGTCGGGTCTTCGCCTTGATCGACGAGCGTACCTATGAGCCTGAGCAGAGAGACACAGATGCTAAGGTTACCGAGGGGAACATTTGCTTTGAAAATGTCTCTTTCTCCTATGATGGTAAACACCAGATTTTAGATAACATATCCTTCTCTGTCAATAAAGGTGAAACCATCGCCTTTGTCGGTTCTACAGGTTCCGGAAAATCCTCTATTATCAACGTATTCATGCGTTTTTATGAGTTCCAATCAGGACGAGTTCTTCTTGACGGTGTAGATATTCGCGATTATAGTCAGGCAGAGCTGCGTAAGAACATTGGTCTTGTCCTTCAGGAACCCTTTCTCTATCATGGAACAATCAAATCCAATATTGCAATGTATCAGGATTTAACTGATGAAGAGATCAAAGCCGCTGCTGAGTTTGTGGATGCCAACCACTTTATCGACAAACTTCCAGAAGGTTATGATGCTCCAGTTTCCGAACGAGGTTCAAGTTTTTCAACCGGTCAACGTCAGCTTCTAGCCTTTGCTAGGACCGTTGCTAGCCAGCCTAAAATCTTGATTTTGGATGAAGCGACAGCCAATATTGATTCGGAGACAGAGGCTATTGTTCAAAACTCTCTTGCAAAAATGCGTCAAGGACGTACAACCATTGCCATTGCCCACCGTCTATCGACGATCCAAGATGCCAACTGCATCTATGTCTTAGACAAGGGTCGCATCATCGAACACGGTAGCCACGAGGAGCTCCTAGCCCTCGGTGGTACTTACCACAAGATGTACAGCCTACAAGCAGGTACAATGGAAGGAGAGTAAGTTAGTCTAGACCATAGATTCTATATTCGAAAAGATTTCTTAAAAATCAAAATCGAGTGGTGACATTTATGTCACTACTTTTTTGTTGTCTTGCAACCTATAATAAAACCATAGCTTGAGAGAAAAAGCTAAAAAATAATATTTTAGGAGGTTGTTAGAATGACAACACAAACAATTAACACTTTTGAAACACTTGATCTCGAGGCACTTGCAAACGTTGAAGGTGGTGGATGGGTTAAGTGTTATGCCGGCACAATTGGCTCTGCTCTAGTAGGATCAGCAGGAGGCCCAGTAGGTTACTGGGGAGGAGCTTTAGTTGGCTATGCTACATTCTGCTAATATTTAGGTGACTCTATGCTTAAAGATAAAAAAATGTATTTACTAGCAATTTTCCTTTTAGGATTTGGCATTGCTAACCTTTTTAGAAATTTAGATTTTGTTCATCATGTCATTAATTTGGTAGGGTTAACATTAATCACTTTTAGTTTGATTTTTAGTAAATGGGAGCGACTCAAAAAATAGAAGCATTTGAAATGTAGAGTTCTTAAAACACAAAATCGAGTAGTGACATTTATGTCACTACTTTTTTGTTGGCTACCACCCTATAATAAAATCATAGCTTGAGAGAAAAAGCTAAAAATAATTTAGGAGGTTGTTAGAATGACAAGGCAAACAAATAACACTTTTGAAACACTCGATCTCGAGGTACTTGCAAACGTTGAAGGTGGTGATGGATTATGTTTGATTTGAAAAGTTATATTTTAGGGATGGTTTTCATGGCTGTGATGAGTTTTTTGGATAAGCCTATTATGTCATTGCTTGAAAAACACAAAGCTACCAATTCCGCTAAAAAGAAATCCTAATTGAGATACCTTGTCAATTGCTAGTCTGTGAATAGCTTTGCACAGAAAGCTAAAAACACTTTAAGGAGAAAAGTATGTTCAAAAACTCAAAACCGTATTTACTGGCTACCATTCTCATCGGAATGGGCCTCGCTAATCTATTTAGAAGTTTGGATACAGTCCATCATACTATTAACTTGTTGGGGCTAACCTTGCTTCTTTATAGTCTGCTTTTTAAAAAATGGGCACAGTTTAAAAAGTAACCTTTTGCCCCTTTGAACGTGAGGTGCTTGCAAATGCTTATTTTTGATGTTCCCGAAGTAAAATTATTCTTGCTAATGATAGCGGAGATTGTATTATATTTGATTGCATATTTTTGTAATAGAAAAAATAAAGATATGTATATTCGCTTATTTAAAATATCAGTGCTAATGACGCTATTGTATTACATCTCTAGTAGAATTTAATCGCTAAGGGATTACTTGAGATCTTACAGCAGTATAAAAAAATACAGAAAGGAATAGCGTTAAATGTAATAGCTTATTCGGTTTACAAGACTGACTGAGGTTATTCATAGCTTAAGTGTTTTATCATGAAGTTAAAGAGTATTAGTTCGAGAGTATTGCGATTTTTTAGGACCATCACTGCTGTATTGGCAGTCTTCCTTATAAGTACCAGTATTTCTCTCTACAAAAGTAAGACTTCGCCAGAGATTTGGTTAGCAGTCGGAGCACTTGCTTTAGTAGTCATTTTTGTAAATGGACTGCTCTACCGTTTGCTTAAGAAGCGTCCCGATTCAGTAAATCCGTTAATAATATGGCAGTCCTTCATTGTCTTTCTGGTCATCTCATTTCTAGTGCTTTGTGTAGAGTTTTACACATTACTAACATTCAGTGATACCACAGACCGTATAGTACTAGTCGTATTAATGCTTTTGTTAATTCTCTGTGATTTTCTAGCTTACTTGCAAGTCAAAAAATATTTTAAAAGATAGAAAATATAGTAACCATTTGTGACATTATTCAATTTACGTTGCATAAAGTGCATAAAAGCGCTATAATAAGAAAGTAATTAATGAAAAATGTGAAAATTAGAGTAGGATTTCTATGGCTTGACGGATATTCTTCTATCGTATAGACAAAACTTGCAAGGTCTGGGTCTTCAAAATATGTCATGAAAGGAGGATTACTATTGGAACAATCTGTTTTTTCTAGAAAATACATAATATTTATCCTACAAGTTATCTTGGCTGTCTGTATTCAATGTGTGATAACATTTTTCTGGCATCAAGAAAGAACATTTTTATTTTATACCTTGTCACTTTATGTTTCTTTATCGTTCTCTGATGATCTTAGTCAGCTGATTTTTAGAAATGAGAAGTGATGTATTTGTTTTAAGCAGCATGGAAAGTGACAGATTCGTGTCTTTGGCCATGCTAGATTCAGAATAATAGCCAATCATTCTTTAGATAACGCCCTAGTAGTTTATGTAAATGACTCAAGTAGAAAAGGAATTACCATGGTGATATTACAAAAAATTAGTTCTGCTGTGTTACGTTCGTTACGTGTCGTATCAGCAATCCTAGGAGTAGTCATTGGGAATATAGCTTTAAATGCTCTATCTAGTCAGCATCCAATCTGGATTTGGCTACCATTTAGGACCTATAGCCACTTTTTGGGACGCTGGCTTTTAAATGACTATCAGGGTGCTACACTAAAGATGTGATTGAAAAATTAGTTGAAAGAAATAAGGAGGTTTTCATAATGACAGGACTTAAATGGTTTGCAGGAGGCAAAGAGAGACGAGAACAAGCAGTAGCTATCATCGATGAAGTAATTGAAACTATTGGAGATAAGCCAGATTATGCTGATTTGAAGCAGGTCCTGTACTCCTACCGAACGGAACTTGCAGACTCTCGTTCAGCCACTCCCTATATCTTAAGCAGGATGTCACTGGAAATATCCGAAGTGGTCAGAAAAGACCAGCTAACCTTGTCTCCCTTTATCGAGGAGCGAATGGCAGAGTTACGAAAATTGCTAGCGATTCGTTATGGCTATTGATGTCATTAGGGAGGATTTCTTGGTTTTAAGGTTGAGTTGTCCATTGAGAATTTGTCTTATTTCACTGTCTTGGCTACATCATTTGTTTAAATGTTATTAAAATAAATCGTAACAATTGAAGCCTAAATCTTGCTTGTTTCCACACAATGAAAAATTCCCATGGGAGTCATCATCCTATGGGAATTTTTTGCGATAAAGGTTAATAAGGCAATGTCATTTGACTTTGGCTTAGGTCCACAGTTACTTCATAGTCACTATTGTCACGAATGGTGTGCTCAAAGTCTGTGGTATAGAGAACGAGTCGGAGTTTGTCGCCCTTGTTGAGTTTGTAGATGGTTGGTTGTAAGTCCAAACCGATAGTCATCCATTCATTTGGCGTAACATCTTCAATGGTAAGAAGGTCTTTACGATTTTGCAGGTTAAGGTGTCCTTTGGTAATGACACGGTATTTGGCCTGCTTGAATGGCAGTTCACGTAAGGCTTCTTCCTTGAAGAGACGTCCGTTATCTAAACTCATGCGTTTTAATTCAGGTATTGGAGCTAGGTATTTTTTATCTCCCATTTCCAGAACCTGGGCCGAGATAAGACTACGGTTTGTGCTAGACTTAACCTTGAGCTCTAGGTGGACACGGCCATTAATCTGGATGTCTTGGTCCAGTTCAAAGTTCAAGGTAATGGCGTTGGCTTTGTCTGCAAAGAGGTCATCCTTGAAGCTTTGGTAAGCTTTACCGTATTTGGCAAAGGTTTCCTCTTCATAATGGTTAGCGATACTAGCTTCAGTCTCACCAAGCTGAATGTTTTTACCATTGTCGTGTCCAAAGTTATCGAGAACTTCCCAGGTCTGTTCAGACTGGTTGTTTTGCCAGATAACAGTAGGTAGTGTGTAGCCATTCTCCAAACCAAGGAGTTTCTGACAAATCAAGGCGTTCATGCTTTCTCGGAAGTCAATAGACTGCCAAGCATTCATGTAAACGTGTGCACCATTGTGGAAGAAGAGGTGTTTTTCAAGAGAGTCTGGAAGAGCATTGAACATTTGATAGACGTTAATCGGTTTGACATTCCAATCCTGGCTACCGTGTGTAAAGACTACAGTAGCTTTGACACGGTCTGCGAATTGCACATAGTTGCGGTCATGCCAGAACTGGCTATAGTCTCCGTGCGTACGATCAATGGCTTTGCTTAGCTCTTTGAGGTAGGTCTCATAGTCCTTTTGGTGGCGTAGGTATTCTCCAGCTAATAGGGCACGAGAATAGGTAAATTCAGTCAAGGTATCGAGATCTTCACCAGGGTAGCCTCCAGGACTAACGAGGAGTCCATTTTCACGATAGTAGTCGTACCAAGAAGAAATACCTGCTTCAGCGATTACCATCTCCAAACCGTCGACGCCAGTTGTGGCTAGGGCGTTGGACATGGTACCCAAGTATGATAGTCCAGTAGTAGTCACCTTACCAGAAGCCCAATCAGCAGTGATTGTATGCTGTCTGCTACGGCTAGTAAAGGCGCGTGCACGACCATTGAGCCAGTCGATGACAGCTTTATAGGCCAGAACCTGTTGATAGTCTCCAGAGGTCATGAAACCTTCTGAGTTGAAGGTACCAACACCGGATACATAGATAGAGGCCACACCACGAGCTAACATGTAATCGTTAAGTGTGTAGGTATCTGTGTGAGCAAAACGCTCCTGAGCCTTTGTGACAGGATTGATAGGCGTAAGGTCTGCCTCTGGTACCTTGATTTCAGGTTGTCTAAGAGAGATTTCACCTGCTGGTTTGACGAGCAAGTCTCCCTCCATCTTGTGGGTGAGCTTATCTGAAGCAGGCTCATTAGTCCCTTGTTGATAAGGACTTGCGGTCATCATGGCTGGAACTGGGAAGTCCACATTAGGACGTAAGATAGTCACCTTGACCAAGTCTAACTGCCCGTCTTTATCAGTATCTACAGGTGTTTCGACATAAACCACTTCACGGTGAAGCTGATTAGTGTCAAATGTCGCTAAGCTCTTACCATTAAAGAAGACGTAGTCATTACTTACAGGGATTAAATCCTGAGCTACTAACTGATCAATTAAGGTATTGCCAGACTGTGTGCGTGTCGCCAACAATCGATGAAGGTTGTTAAGACTGCCATCAAAAGTGATTGGAAAGGCCATTTTCTCTAGGAAAGCAGCACTGTCTGTAAAGTCCACATTAGGGACAAATCCTAGCAGTTGAAGGGCTACCAAACCAAAGACTTCAGCAGTCAAAGGACGGTCTGATTGGAAAAAGGTCAGGAGGTCAGTCTCTGTATCGGCAATCCAATTTTTCAAAGCTAAGTCGGTGTCTTCAAAGAAGAGGAAGGACTTGCGAACAAAGGCCTCAAAATTGGCTTTGGCACTAGCATCTAGAGAGACTTCAAATCCTAAAGAACGAAGTTCCTGACAAGCTATTTCAGGACTAACTGGGATGTAACTAAACTGATTAAATTTCATATTCAAAAACCTCAAAAATAATACGTAAACATTTCAGAAATATCTTTACATCAGACATTATACTTGATAAAATGATAGATGTCTAAATTATTGTAAAATCGAAAGGAAATAAAGAGACAAATGAATGATTTTCTAAAAGAAGCGTTCACCAGTGAATGGGTTTTGAAATACCTCACTGAGTTTATCGCGACTGCTTTTCTTGTAGCACTTGGTAATGGTGCCGTTGCCAACGTTGAGCTTAAGGGAACAAAAGGTAACAAATCTGGTTGGATTGTAATCGCCTTTGGTTATGGTTTTGGTGTTATGATGCCAGCCCTTATGTTTGGTGATGTTTCTGGTAACCACATCAACCCTGCCTTCACACTTGGACTTGCTGCATCTGGCTTGTTCTCATGGGTAGGTGTTCCTGGATACCTTATTGCACAACTTCTTGGTGCCTTTGTAGGTCAAGCTATCGTGGTTTGGGTTCACCAACCTTACTATGTACAAACTGAGAACCCTAACAATATTCTTGGTACCTTCTCAACGATTTCAGCAGTTGACGATCATGATGACACTCCAGAAAATCGTAATCGTGCATGGGCTAACGGTTTTGCCAATGAGTTTGCAGGTTCATTCCTTCTCTTCTTTGGTGCCCTTGCCTTGACTAACAACTACTTTGGTCACAAATTGGTCTCACAAGCAGTCCAATATGGGTATGATAAAGAAGCTGTAACAGGCCAAATGGCGAATGGATCTCTTGCTGTAGCTCACATTGGTGTTGGTTTCTTGGTTTGTGCCTTGGTTCTATCATTTGGTGGACCTACAGGACCAGCCCTTAACCCAGCCCGTGACTTGATGCCACGTCTTCTTCACCACATCTTGCCAACATCAGTTCTTGGTGAGCACAAAGGTGATTCTAAATGGTGGTATGCTTGGGTTCCAGTTGTAGCTCCAATCCTTGCAGGAATTTTGGCTGTATACTTGTTCAAAGCCCTCTACCTTTAATCAATAACAAAAAATCTGAAGTTAGTGCTTCAGATTTTTTTTACGCTAAAAATTTTGAAAGTAGCAAAAAAACTGGGAAAGTTTTCTCAGTTACATAGGAGTAGTTATGACTAGGATTGTAGCACCTAAGGTGAAAAGATTCCATAGGACATGAAGTGAGATAGCCGCTGATAGATTTTCTCTTTTTTGGTAGACCATAGAGATAGCCAAGCCCATTCCAATATAAAGGAGGAGGTGGGCAAGGTTGGTAGGCATATGGAATAGGCAAAAGAGACCGGTACTCACTAAAACAGCAGCTGTCGAATAAGGCGACAACCAAGTGAAAATCCACTTACGAAAGAGCAGTTCTTGTAGGAAGGCTGTAGTTATCATACCAATCGCTACAGGTAGGATAGGTATGGTTGTGAGGGTCTTTTGAAGTTCTGCATGGTAGTTGGTGTGGGTCAGTAACATGAGGTTACTTCCGATGAGTCCCATCAAGAAGATAATGGCAAAGCCCCAGATAATAGCTTTGATATCCTTTCGATTTAAGCTAAAGTTGTGAATCATACCCTCACTCTTAGCCCAAAGATAGGTAATATAAAAAATAATGAGGTTGACAGCGATAATCCCCCAGCTTTCTAGGTTAGTGAAGGTCAATCCAGTCTGATTGTTATATAAGGTTGTCATACCTAAGGTGATGTTTGGGATAGCTATCATCAGCAGTAAAAAAAATCCCTGATAGGCATGTCTAAATGCCAGATTATTGACAAGAGTTTTCATAGACTCTATTATACTCTAAAATGAGGGAAATGCTAGCCCCAAAGTAAAGATAATGTAATGATTTTCATAATTTGTGTGAAAGAAAGTGAAAAAATTACAATACTGTTTTTTCTTAGGAAAATCCTTGTCACACAAGCTCTTTTCGGATAAAATAGAGAAGAATGGAGGTTGTCATGACGCAATCAGGGAATTTTAAGTTTCATACACCAATTTTTCGTGTAAATAACAGACAAGAAAATATTGATTTTTACCAAAATACATTAGGATTTAAGCTTTTGACTGAGGAAAATGCCCTTGCTGTCTTCACAGATTGGACAGACCGTAACTCACTTTTTGTGATTGAGGAATCACCAGCTTATCGTTGTCGCGCTGTTGAAGGTCCTAAGAAAATTAATAAAGTGGTCATTAAAGTTTCAAATCCACTTGAGATTGAATACCTTTTGGCGCGTGATGATCACCAAGCCAAGGCTATTTTCCAAGGGGAAAAGGGCTATGCCTTTGAAACAATCTCACCTGAGAATGGTCTTATTTTGATGCACGCTGAGGATGACTTGTCTACTCTCAAGACAGTTGAATACGCAGATGTTGAAGAAAAAGAAGATTTCAAAGGAGTGTCAGACTTTACGGTTGAGTCTTTGACCCTGAACGTTGTTGATACAGCCCAAGCAGCTTTCTTCTACGACAATCTTTTTGGTGAAGAATTGCCTTTGTCTATCCACTTTGAGAAAGCAGAAGGTCCTGACCTCCAAGTGAGTCCAGACCAGACTTGGGATTTGGAAATTCTAGAATTTAAGGTAGCTGAAGACTACGACTTGGTTGCCTTGCATGAGAAACTTGAAAAGGAACAGTTCTCAAGTTATCTAGATACTAAAGAAAGCCTACTCGCACTGACTGATATGAGTAATATTGAGGTTTGGCTAACAAAATAATGACTAATTTTAAACAAACATTGTCAACAATTACAGACTACATCAAGGCTGACATCTTCCCGGGTGCCAGCCTTGCACTTTATGACGGACAAGATTGGCAGGAGCATTATCTAGGAACTCAGGATGGAAATATTCCGGTAGTTCCAGGACTGACCTATGATCTAGCTAGTGTTTCCAAGGTGGTAGGAGTAGGGACCCTCTGTCTTTTCTACTTGCAGGCGGGAAAATTGGACTTGGACGAGAAACTATCGACCTATTATCCTGCAGTAGTGGATAAGACGCTAACCCTTCGTCAGCTTCTTTCTCACAGTAGCGGCATTGATCCTTTTATTCCAAACCGTGATGAGTTAGACCAAGCTGGCTTGATTTCTGCTATTAATGCCATCAAAGTTAAGTCTGATAAACCTTTCTTGTATACCGATATTAATTTTATTCTCCTAGGCTTGATGCTTGAGAAAGTCTCTGGACAAAGACTGGACAGGCTCTTTGACAGCGAGATTTTTCAACCGTTTGGTATGTCTGAAACACGGTTTGGGCCAGTTGAGGTTGCTGTTCCAACTGTTGAGGGAATTCCGGGAGGAACTGTTCACGATCCCAAGGCTCGAGTGCTCAAAGAGCATACAGGTTCAGCAGGCCTCTTTTCAACCCTAAAGGACTTGGAAATCTTTGTTAACCATTATTTGAGGGATGATTTTGCTAAAAATATGACGCAGAATATCAGCCAATCCAATAAGGAACGTAGTGTCGCTTGGGACCTCCAAGGCGATTGGATTCTTCATACTGGTTATACAGGTACCTTTGTGCTTATCAATATCCCAGCTCAACGTGCAGCTATTTTCCTCAGTAATCGTACTTACTACAAGGATGAGAGAGCTCAATGGATTAAAGACAGAGATGTTTTAATTGAGATAATGAAAAAGGAGCTGATTCGTGAAACGGTCGAGTAGACATTCTAAGGAAAGCAAACTTGTCCCTTGGTTTTTGAGTCTCCTCTTTTGTGTGCTTAACGGGAGTAGTCTCTTTGTCTGTGGTATGTTTTTTGGGGTGATGGTCGACTTGTTGGCATTTGATAAAGATTCCTTCTATTTAGGTGTTCTTGTATTTTCTTGTATAGTAGTCCCTATAATCGCTTCTTCTTATATCTTGATAAGAGAGATACTATACAAATTGATTCATTGCCTTGGTTATCGTGCCCAACCTGATTTGAAAGTCATTCGTATGAGGAGAGGATTTGATATTCACTTTCCTGTATTTGAAAAGTACAGTCAGGACTATAAGTTACTCTACAAGAAGCGTTCCAAGATGCTTCAAATAGGGTATTTGCTTATATGTTTAGGATACTTTAGTGGACTTAGCCTTATAATGATTACCTTTACAGTTCTATTGAGAGGACTGTTTGAGCTCCTAGAACTAGAATCAAAACTGTCATCTTCTGAATATAAACAATTTCTTGGTTTTTTGGTCTGCATGGGAGTGTTTGTCCTTCTTTTTAAAGGGCAGAAATACTGGAAAAAAATCGTAGAGACATTAAAGAAAAGAGAATATGTATCAGTTCTTGCTGTCGAGCATGGCTATCCTATATTTGCGACAAAAGAAGAAGCTTAAGCAGTTGACCTACTGCTTAAGCTTTTTTACTTATTAAGGATTTTTCAACAGTAATATGTTGGATACCAGCCTCTTCAAAGATTTCACCGACTTCCTGATAGCCATTATTGAGGTAGAACTTAAGTGCCCCGAGTTGAGCATGGAGAGAAATAGTCTGGAAGCCTTGCTCTTGTGCAAAATCTTCAGCTTCTTTCAAGAGAATGCTTCCCAGACCTTGACCTTGGTAGGCCTCGAGCACCGCCATACGTTGGAGGGTAACTTGCGACAAGTCTATGTTAGGAAGGAGGCGTACGGTTGCTGCAGCCTTGTCTTTATCATCGTATAAAACAAAGTGAATACAGTAGGCTTCATTTGCGTCAATCTCGATAGAGTGAGGAACTCCTTGGCCTTTAACGAAAACGGTGTTTCGAATAGCCACAGCATCTAGATAAGTCTCTGATAGTGTATCTCTTGTATGTTTGATAATCATAGAACCAGTGTAACAAAGATTCTAGTATATCGTCAATGAAAAAAAGCTTGATGAGAGGAGTAGTCATCAAGCTTTTGATAGGTTTTATTCTTTTATCTTTCGACCGTTTGTATCTTGGATAGGACGGTTATTTTCAAATCCAAGGGTTTGAGTGAATTTCTCCACTTGTTCCTTGCTGACAGTTTCTTGATTCTTGAAGACAATCCAGTTAACACCTTCAGTACATGGAGGTGTTGTTAGGGAACCTTCAAAGTTGTAGTAGTCCTTGTCTTCAGGATAGAAATCATCAAGTGAGATGGTCTGAGAAAGCTCAGTTTCAGTATTGGCCGCCTGAGGCATTTTGTCCCAGATTTGTTTTAAGGCTTGATTTTCATCACCATAATTATAGAGAACGGAGATAACTGTGATTTTCCCATTATCTGTCTTATAGACGAAGTGCCCCTCTAGAGGATAAGTCTGACCATCAATTTCATTCTCAGCTGGTGCGTGAAAATGGAACTGTTGCAACTTGTAAACTTCGTTACCAATCGTTAGGGTATTCTTTGGATTTTTAAAGCTGACTTCAATAGTATGCCCGTTATTTTCAACTTGAGCTTCTGATTCTTGATTATTAAGGTCTAGTTCTGGAAGATCAACGTCCTCAGCTCCGGTGATATTGATCGGAGATTGTTCTTTACCATTTTTGCTGAGTTCATAATCTTTCGAAAGGTCACCCCAATGGTCTGGACCAGTAGAGCCAGTATAACCCCATTGAACGTCCTTGGACTTTGAGTTTTTGGTTTTTGTCTCGGATTGGCAGGCTACGAGTAGGACTGTACTTGCTACGAGAGCTACTAATCCAATTAACTTAAAACTTTTCTTATTCATCTTTCTTCCTTGTACTCTTTTATTTTATTGTCATACTAGTTGACCTGTTATTTGTAAACTAGCAGTTAGACAGTGATAGAGTGTCATTTCTCTGAGGTGCTTCTGAGAGTGAAGTGTTTGGAGAAACCAAACGGAAACGCTTTTATTTTATAGCTAATCTGAGAAAAAGTCAAATGTAAATTACAGTAGATTTAGAAAAATGTAATGAAAACAAGTGTTTTACAAAAAGAAAAGAACTCGCAATTGCGAGCTCTTTATTCATTTTTATCCCAAAGCGTCGTCCATTGAAAGAACTTCGTGGAAGACACGTTGTGTCAATTCAGTTTTTTGTTCTGGAGTGAGGTATTTAGTGTTTACACAGTATCCAGAGATACGTACGATAACATCTTCACCGCTCATGATCTTTTCGTAAACGTCTGACAAGTCCATCACGTTCAAGTTAACGTGTTGTCCACCATTTTCGAAGTATCCGTCGAGGATAGTTACGAGGTTATCAACTTGTTCGTCGTGAGTCTTACCAAGGGCACGAGGTGATACTTGAGTAGTAAGTGAGATACCGTCAGCTGCATAACCGAAGTCAAGGCTTGCAAGTGAGTTCAAGTTTTGCAACCATCCACCTTTAGCTTTGTTAGATGGGTTAGCACCTGGTGAGAAGAATTCCAATTTAGACAAGTTCACTGAACCATCTTCGTTGAGGTATACCCCTTTGTGAACTGGAGAGTTACCAGTTTGTTTAGAGTAAGCAACGTTAGAAGTGATTGTAAGAAGTGAAACTGTAGCTTCTGCATCTTTGTAGAGTTTATGGCTACGAAGACGAGTAGTGTAAGCTTCGATCAACCATTCTGCCAATTCGTTTGAACGTGGGTCATCTTCACCCCAACGTGGGTATTCACCGATTGTTTCGTAGTCATAGATGTAGCCATCTTCGTCACGGATTGGTTTAACTGTAGCGTATTTGATTGCTGCCAATGTATCAACAGTGTTTGCGAAACCACAGATACCGAATCCCATGTTAGCACGTTGTTTAGTTGGCAAGAAGGCCATTTGAACAGCTTCGTAGTTGTACTTATCAGTCATGTAGTGGATGATGTTAAGGGCATCTACGTAAGTGTCAGTCAACCAATCAAGAGATTTTTCGAAGTTAGCTTTAACAGTGTCAAAGTCAAGAACTTCATCACGGATTGGATCGATGTCAAATACTTTGTAGTCTTTATGAACATCGTCGTAACCACCGTTCAAACCAGTAAGAAGGGCTTTAAGTACGTTAACACGAGCACCGAAGTATTGGATGTTGTGGCGTTGTTCTTCGTTTTCTGGGTCAAGTGGTGATACACAACATGAGATACAGCTCATTTCACCGTATCCGTCTTTAGCCATAGTAGTCACACCTTCGTATTGGATAGAAGAGTGCTTGTGGCTCATATGCATACAGTAGCGACGGAATGAGTAAGGCAATTTGTCAGTCCAAAGAACTGTCAAGTTTGGTTCTGGAGAGTTACCGATGTTGTCAAGAGTGTTCAAGAAACGGTAGTCCATCTTAGTAACACGGTGACGTCCGTCAGCACCCATACCAGCCATTGAAGTTGTGATGAATGTTGGGTCACCTGAGTACAATTGGTCGTAAGCTTTTGTACGAGCAAACTTAACTGTACGAAGTTTCATAACGAAATCATCAACGAATTCTTGGATTTCTGATTCAGTGTAAGTACCACGAGCAAGGTCACGTTCTGCGTATACGTCAAGGACGATTGGCACACGACCAAGTGAAGTAGCGGCACCATTGATTACACGACATACGGCCATGAAGGCGATGTTTGTCCATTGGATAGCTTCTTTAGTATCGAAGGCAGGACGACGAACATCTACACCGTAAAGGTCACCAAGGCGAACGACATCTTGAAGTGCTTGGTATTGAAGGTTAACTTCTTCACGAAGACGGATAGTTTCTTCGTCAATTTCTTTGATAGCATTCCAGTCGTTAACTTTTTCTTGCATCAAGTAGTCAGCACCATAAAGGGCAAGACGAGCGTAAACCCCAATGATACGTCCACGTGAGTAAGCATCTGGAAGACCAGTAACTGTGTGAGCGTGACGTGCACGACGGATGTTTGAAGTGTAAGCACGGAAGATACCATCGTTAACTGTAGTCACGTATTTTGTGAAAATTTCGTGTACAGCTGGGTCTGGTTCATAACCGTGTTCTTTCAAAGCAGTTTCCGCCATACGGATACCACCTTTAGGCATGAAGTTCAATTTGAAGAGCTCATCATTTTGGATACCATAGATAAGTTCATCTTCTTTTGAAATGTACCCTGCGTCAATGTCAGCGATTGAAGTTGGACGAGTATCCATTGGGAAGCGTCCTTCAGCTTCATAGCCTGCTTTAGTTTCATCTACGATTTTTTTAATTTTTAGAGAGCGTTCAGTTGGTCCTGCAAGGAAGCTTTCGTCACCATCATAAGGTGTGTAGTTTGCTTGAACGAAACGTGAAACGCTAGCTTTTTCTTTCCAGTCAGTTCCTTTAAAGCCTTCCCACGCTTTTTCAAAAACATCTGTGTTAGTTTTAACCGTTGCCATAGTTTGGATCTCCTATAATTCTAGTAACAAAATTATCTGTTACATTCTCTAGAAGTATTCTATCACACAGTAAACGCTTACACAACTTTAAAACTCTGTTTTTAGAGACATTCTTTTATAATACAGTTTTAAAAACGACAAATCTGTATTATAAATTTCTGTTTTTTGATAGATTTTGGTATCATAAGGGGAGAATGCTTTGTAGGCCCAAAGCTTTATGTGAAAAGCTTTACAATGAGATAAATCTGAGAAAGGAGGCAGGGAGCCATGTTAGAGTTTCCTCTAATAAATGATACCAGTCGGAAAATCATCCATATTGACATGGACGCCTTTTTTGCTCAGGTCGAGATGAGGGATGACCCCAGTCTTAAGGACAAGCCGGTTATTATCGGTCATGATCCTAGAAAAACAGGGGGACGTGGTGTGGTATCAACTTGTAATTATGAGGCTAGAAAATATGGTGTCCATTCAGCCATGTCTTCTAAGGAAGCCTATGAACGTTGTCCTAACGCTGTCTTTATCTCAGGAAATTATAGCCATTACCGAGAGGTAGGGATGCAGATTCGTGAGATTTTTAAACGCTATACCGACTTGGTTGAGCCTATGTCTATCGATGAAGCCTATCTTGATGTGACGATAAATAAGCTTGGTGTCAAATCGGCGGTTAAGGTAGCCAAGCTTATCCAGTATGATATCTGGCAGGAACTTCACCTGACTTGTTCAGCAGGCGTCTCCTATAATAAATTTATCGCCAAACTAGCCTCTGATTTTCAAAAGCCTGCTGGTTTGACGGTGGTGCTTCCAGAGGAGGCTCAGGAATTTTTGGAAAAGCTCCCTATTGAAAAGTTTCATGGGGTAGGTAAAAAGTCAGTTGAACGTCTTCATGATATGGACATTTACACTGGTGCCGATCTTTTGAAGATCCCTGAGATGACGCTGATTGATCGTTTTGGACGTTTTGGATTTGATCTCTTTCGAAAGGCTAGGGGAATTTCCAATAGTCCTGTTAGGCCCAATCGTGTCCGTAAATCTATCGGAAGTGAGCGAACCTACGGCAAGCTTCTTTATAATGAAGATGACATCAAGGCTGAGTTGACTAAGAATGCTAGGCGAGTAGCTGAAAGTGCTCAGAAAACTAAAAAAGTCGGTCGAATTATTGTCATCAAGGTCCGTTATTCGGATTTCTCAACCTTAACCAAGCGTATGACCTTGGACAAATCGACCCAGGATTTCGACACCATCGAAAGGATTGCTCATACCATTTTTGATCAACTGGAGGAAAATAGCAGTGGTGTTCGCCTCTTAGGTGTCACCCTGACAGGTTTAGAGGACCAAGAGGGCAGGCAGTTAGATTTGGATGATTTGGAGTCATGATTTAAAAACAATATAATAGGAAGAGTTTTGCTTCATACCCTGAAAAGTGACCTTGAAGAATCATCAGACCTATGCTATCTTAAATAGTAACCAATAGAAATGAGGGAATAATCTTAATGAAAAAAGTTTTTACTTATCTGGGCTTGATTTTAGCAACCTGCTTGGTTCTTGTAGCCTGTGCTTCCAATAAACCAGCTGAGAAGAAAAAGGCGACACCAACTCCGACAGAACGTGCCAAGGCTGATGCGACAGTTTTAATTGATACCATGCTTGGAAAATCTAGTAACGGTTTTTCAAAACTCTACGGTGAAAATTACGAAACCTGGACTGAAACGAATGTTTTTGAAAAACAAGTTGCAGATACTATCGAAGAAAAGGGGTATACACCGGAAGAAAAGTATACGTTTAAATACATTGAAGGCTATGATGCCAAGACTCCAACTCAAGTACTTTCTAAGTTCCTTAAGGTCCGTCGTAATATGATTGGTAAGATTCAGGACTATAAGCTGAAGGATGTCAAAGTTAAGGGAAATGATGCGACAGTTACCTTTACTTCACGTTCTGTTAGTGCCTATGGAGCTGCAGCTGCTGTTCGTACTCTCCTTATGAGTCTCTATGACAACGACATAGACAAGTTGAAACAATGGAATCAAGCTGATAACAACGATGTGGAAAAAGGTAAGGCCAAAGATCTCACAACGAAATTCCTTTATGGTGAAAACTTTAACGGTGATTTGACGCAATTTAAGGACATTGATAAAGAAATATCCTATACACCTTTGACAGGTGCTGATAATCTGGAAAAGACCTTCAAGCTTACCAAAGATGATGGTGGAAACTGGACTATTTCTGTAGAAGATTATAAAGAGCTTGCCGAAGCCTTGGTCGACCATGACGAATCAGGAAGCAGAGCCGTTTACGCCGAACGTATCCATAAGAATTTGTCAGACTATCAACCTGAAGACAGTAGCGACTCAAGCAGTAAGTCATCAGATAAGGATAAGTAGTGTTTTAACACAGATTGATTTTATCTATCACCGCCCCCAGCCCCTGGCTGGGGTTTTCTAATACTTAAATCCTAATAATTTTGTCCCTCTCATAATGTCATGAAAGCTTATTTTCCATGGTATAATGGATATTGTAGTCTGTATTCAGAATATTTTGATAAATAATTTATCGAAGATTATTTATAATGGAGAGACGATACTTACAGTCGGTATTCTATCGATTCTGTAGATTGGATTGTTGTGGCTACAGGGTATGACTCTGCATCTGCAGGCTTTTACAATGACCTCGTTGATTTGGCAACAAACCTATCTACTGGTCTTGGACAGGTAACAAGTGCCATGTCTAATTTCAAAGGAAAGTTTACTGTACCTAAAAGTAAAGATATGGCTTGGGCTAAGGCATCCAATAAAAAATGGGATCAGCGTGCAAAAGTTATTGAGCGCATGAATAGTCAACAACCCTTTGATTCAGAATTTCTCTCAGAGGTTTCCGACTATATGGGGGGAGTTTATAACACTGAAAAAGAAATTTTGGTTTATGACACCATGTATGGTTATGCCATCTATAAAGTGGCTCTCAACATTTCAAAAGGTGGTAAGGTGAATCTATTTGTAGAAGATGGGAAAGTAACAGGTGTGTTATCGAAAAATGCTAGAGCTGATATTGAAGATGGTAAGGTCAAGGGTGGAAGAGTTAATAGTAAGGAATCAAAATCCAATTTTGGGGATGGCTTTGTAGTAGGTTCTAGTTCAAGTCTTGCCTTATCCAGAACAGGAGCTTCGACCTCTAGTACGATTACAGTGGAAAAGAATGGCAAGAAGACTACAGTAATTGTCGAGAATGGTGTTAAGGAGCGTCATGGAAACATGGCATACTATAATAAAACAACAGAAAAGACTAGCATAGATGGAAAGATAGCAGGCATGGATGTGACCTCGGCGGTGCTCACCTCTAAAGAGCTGGGACTATACCAGTCATACAATCCAACAGGCTTTGCCCCAGTGACGAATCAAGTGAGAAAGTTTGATTGGGGAACTAAAGTGCAACCAGCTATAAATGTAGCTGGGGCTGCTATAGGAGCATATTATGATACTAAAGCTCAGATGGGTGAATTTATTTGGGAAAATAAAGGTACTATTGCAGGCATAATACTTACAGGTGCGTTAGGGGTTGCTGCAGTAACAGTTGGTAGTCCGGCATTAGCTACCGCCGGAGTCGTTGTTGGTTTATTGTCCATACTAGATAACGAAAATGATAAAGGAGTATAGAAAATGAAAAGATGGTATCTTAAAAAAATATCAAAGCAATCTGCTATTAGTATTGTATCAACTATTGAGAAGCTATTTACTTCATCACTAATATTTTTATTACTAATGGTGCCTTTTGTATTTTATTTGCAATTAACTGATAGTGATCTTCTATATGTCCTCTTTTTTGTTATTTGCGTTCCTATAATGTGGCTTATCCTAGTTTTTATCTCTAATCCATATGTAAATGTACTAAACTATGTCTTGCAAGAAGATGTCGACTTAGATAAATATGTTAATATATTGAGACTCTTGCCTAGAGAAAGCAAAAATAAAAAATTTAAGAGAGAATACAGTCAAGCAAGTTTACTTGCTGAGGGACGGTACCAATATTTGAAAGGCAATTTCGAGCAGTCATTAAGATTTTTGAATCAAGTTGATTTCTCGATGATATCTAAGAGACACAAGAACATATATATGGATCAATTGAAGTATTATACGTTTTTGAATGAGTTAAATGTGACAAAGGTAAGTGAACCCAGCCCTATTCCATCTTTTATCAATGAAAAATTAGATGTACAACTAAGGGCTATTTCGAATGTTGTTAATGGAGAAAAAACGGATTATTTTTCTGTCTGGAATCCTGAATGGAGATTAGAAAAGATTATGAAAAATTATTACTCAGCCCTCAACCACCTCAACCAAAACCAACCCGAAGAAGCTAAAGCCTGCTTCCAAGAAATCGTCAACGAAAATCCAGAGCTCTTTTACGTGAAAGAGGCTAAGAAGTATTTGGAGGAATTAGCGTCCTAAATGAAAGGGGTTAGTATGGTATCACCAATAAATCAAAGTAAGAAGTTAAAGAATTATAGTGTCGATGGTTTCAAATGGAAAATTAGAGCAATCAATTTGCTTTATATAATTTTTAATTTAGTCGTTCTTGGTTTATATTTTTACTTTATTTTGAGTAGAGATGTTGTACGTTGGTCGTTGATTCTAATGGCTATTTCTTCGCTATTTATATATTACGAAGGCTATCGACGAATTTATATTGATTTTTATTATGTTGTGCTGGAAAATATGGATTTAAAGTTGGCAAAAAAATCGTTAGACTATATAAGTCCAAAGTATCTTCGAAAATTCTATAAAAGGGGCATTTATTATAATATTAATTTACTGAGAATCAACTTTTTACTTGGTAATTTTAGGGAGGCCTTTGCATATATAAGTACTGTCGATAAAAAGAGATATCGTATGACGTTGAACTTTGGATGGCTCACGGATTATTTGTTTTACGATTATCTGACACGAGTTCACTCAGGTGATGCTCCGAATGTTTCAGAGTATATCGAAATGTTGTCGTCTATCAAACTGGATAACAAGACTAAGAAGCTATATATTAAGAGGCATATTGGTTTTATGAAAGCAATTAATCAGATTATGATAGAGAAACGGCCAGTTGATAATATGAGTAGTCTTCTTGTAGCCAATAATCTAGATAGGTTAATGTTCAATTATTATGCAGCCCTCAACCACCTTAACCAAGATCAACCCGAAGTAGCTAAAGCTTGCTTCCAAAAAATTGCTAACGAAAATCCAGAGCTCTTTTATGTGAAAGAAGCTAAGAAGTATTTGGGAGAAGCGGTGTAGTCATCGCTAGAGTTGTCACATCAGTGGCAACTCTTTTCTATCTTGTTATTCTTCCTCTCACCCCCTATAACCTTTATCTATCACCACTTAGGATTTTATTATTAGACGAGTTTGGATGAAGATGGTAAACTGTTATCACTAACTATTAATGAAAGTTTCGAGGAATATAGATATGAAAAAATGGCTTGCAGGTTTAGGAATTCTTGGCTTATCAGTTCTGACTTTGGCTGCTTGTGGAAACAAGAGTGACGGTAAGGCATCTGGTGAGAAGCAGACGATTACTGTTGCGACAGACTCTGATACGGCGCCTTTCACTTTCAAAAAAGGTGACGACTTCAAGGGGTATGATATTGATTTGGTCAAGGCTATTTTCAAGGACTCAGACAAGTATGAGGTCAAGTTTGTGACGACACCTTTTGATTCTATCTTGACAGGGGTGGATTCTGGACGTTATCAGATTGCGGCTAATGACTTCAACTACAATGAAGAACGTGCGCAGAAATATGGTTTCTCAGATCCGATTTCACGTTCTAACTATGCCATCACCAGTGCTGAGGGGACCAAGTATACCAGCCTAGACGATTTGTCTGGTAAGGCGACAGAAGTACTTCCTGGCTCTAACTATGCTCAATTGCTTGAAAATTGGAACCATGCCAATGCGGACAAGACACCAATTACAATCAACTACGCTTCGAGCTCAACTGGTCTTTCAACACGTGTTCAACACATTCAAGAAGGAAAAATTGACTTTATCCTTTATGATGCGATTTCGTCTGAGTACATTGTCAAAGATCAAGGCTATAAGTTGGCAGTAAACAAGATTAAAGACGATATCGGTATGAAGACTGATGGTCTTGAATATCTTCTTTTCTCAAATGATAAGCAAGGTAAGGAACTCAAGACTTTTGTCAATAAACGTATCAAAGAACTTAAGAAGGATGGAACCCTTGTCAAACTCAGCAAGGAATACTTCGGTGGCGATTACGTCAGTGATTTGAAATAAGACTGTTAAAAGTTGAGACTGCTGTCTCAGCTTTTTGACGTTAATAAAGCTGAATTATCAGTGATATGATTTCCTTATCACTTTGATAAGAAAAGACTATTTCACAGACTTTCTGAGTCGTGCTAAAATGAATATTATAAAATTTATGATAAGATATTTGAACGGTTAGCTCTAGGCTAACCGACTTTTTTAGAAAGAAAGGGCGACATTGTGAAAAAGAGTATAGAAGCATTTAATCGGTTACCTTGGTACCTCCAAGTTGTCGTTGGCTTAATTGGTTTGAGAGTAGTTGTTGCTCTGGCTAATCTCTTATCATGGTTAGTGGAGATCCTTTGGGGCTATGTTTTGCAACTGGTTACGGTTGTCTTCAAATGGATTGCATCTTGGATGCCAGCTGGTAAGCTCTTCTCATGGAAGGCTGTCTTTGATGCAGTTCCTCAGATTGTAGAACGCTTGCCTTTAACCTTGGGATTGACTATTGCAGGTGCCTTCTTCGGTTTGATTTTGGCCCTTGTCTTTGCGGTTGTTAAAATCAATCGAGTACGTATCCTTTATCCAATTCAAGCCGTTTTTGTGAGCTTCTTGCGTGGGACACCAATCCTTGTACAACTCATGTTGACTTACTATGGTATTCCACTCTTCCTTCGTTACTTGAATGGTGAGTTCGGCTTAGATTGGAACATTAATGAGATTCCACCAGCTATCTTTGCTATTACAGCCTTTGCCTTTAATGAAGCAGCTTACATGAGTGAGACCATCCGTGCAGCGATTCAGGCCGTTGACGCTGGGGAAATCGAAGCTGCCCGTTCTCTTGGGATGACATCAGCACAAGTTTACCGTCGTGTCATCATTCCAAATGCGGCAGTTATAGCGACACCAAGTTTGATTAACAGTTTGATTGGTTTGACTAAGGGAACATCACTTGCCTTTAGTGCAGGTATCGTCGAAATGTATGCACAGGCTCAAATCTTGGGTGGTGCCGACTACCGTTACTTTGAACGTTATATCTCAGTGGCTCTTGTATACTGGGCAATCTCAATCTTGATTGAGTACATTGGTCGTTCAGTTGAAAATCACATGGCCATTAAGGCGCCTGAAGTGACTGACATTTCTGGAATTGGAGGTGACCGCTAATGATTAGTATCAAAAATTTGACCAAAGAATTTTCAGGACAAAAGGTTCTCGATGGCATTGATATTGACATTGAAAAGGGTGAAGTTGTAGCTCTTGTTGGTGCCTCTGGTGCAGGGAAGTCGACTATCCTTCGTAGCTTGAACTATTTGGAACAGCCTGATTCTGGTACCATTACCATTGATGATTTCAAGGTAGATTTCGAAACAATTACCAAAGAGCAAATCCTTACTCTTCGTCGTAAGTTGTCCATGGTGTTCCAACAGTTCAACCTCTTTGAACGTCGTACAGCCTTGGATAATGTTAAGGAAGGTCTTAAGATTGTTAAGAAACTTTCTGACGACGAAGCTACCAAGATTGCTAAAGAAGAGCTCGCTAAGGTTGGGCTTTCTAATCGTGAAAATCACTACCCACGTCACTTGTCAGGTGGTCAAAAGCAACGTGTGGCCTTGGCTCGTGCCCTTGCAATGAAGCCTGATGTACTCTTGCTTGACGAACCGACATCTGCCCTTGACCCTGAGTTGGTTGGTGAGGTTGAAAAATCAATCGCTGATGCGGCTAAGTCAGGTCAGACCATGATTTTGGTTAGTCACGACATGAACTTTGTTTATCAAGTAGCTGACAAGGTGCTCTTTCTTGAAAAAGGGCATATCCTTGAACAAGGAACACCTGAACAAGTCTTTAACCATCCAAAAGAAGAACGAACAAAAGAATTTTTCGCTTCTTATTCAAAACAATATCTTTAAGATGGGATTTTTGTTACAATAGAAAAGGTAGTGGGATAAGCCTACAGTTTAGTCCATAGTCAAAATCCCACAAGGATGATTAGGAACTTTTGAATGTTTCAAAGGCGACTATAGTCCAATCAGAGGCTGCATCGTGCAGTTATTACTAGTCGAATTTAGAGGTTGGAGAATGTTATCTCAGCCTTTTCTATTTTTCACTTTAGGATGATTTATGTTATTAAATATTTTTAAATTTTATCTCTTAGGCCTTGTGATTGCTTTCTTTGTGTGCTTGGTGATTGGTGCCATTTGGCTTGGATGGCGTGCGTTACGTCGTGCTGACAAGACAGTTAAGGAGCGACAAGGTGCCCTCTATGATGCTATTATGATGTCGATGGTTTCGATTCCAGTTTTGGCATTTGCTTTTATGGCGATTCTTATCGTGCTGAATGCATAATTCTAGCTTTGTTGGCACATTAGGTGTAAGATATCTCTACAAGAAAATCATATAAGGAGTTACTCATGTACGATACAATTGTTATTGGAGCTGGTCCTGCGGGGATGACTGCAGCACTTTATGCAGCTCGTGCCAACCTTAAAGTGGCAACTTTGGAGCAAGGTGCTCCTGGTGGACAGATGAATAACACGTCTGATATTGAAAATTACCCTGGTTTTGAAAGTATCTCTGGTCCAGAATTGTCAATGAAGATGTTTGAACCCTTGGAAAAATTGGGCGTTGAAAATCTTTATGGTATTGTGTCTGGTATCGAAGACAAGGGTGACTATAAAGTTGTCAAAACTGGTGATGAGGAGTACCAAACCAAGACAGTTATTATTGCGACTGGTGCCAAACACCGTCATATTGGTGTTGCTGGTGAAGAAGAGTACAACAGCCGTGGTGTATCTTACTGTGCGGTGTGTGATGGTGCCTTCTTCCGTAATCAAGACCTCTTGGTCGTTGGTGGTGGAGACTCTGCCGTTGAAGAAGGAATTTATTTGACACGCTTTGCCAATAGCGTGACCATTGTTCACCGTCGTGATGAATTGCGTGCCCAAAAGGTTCTTCAAGACCGTGCCTTCGCCAATGAAAAGGTCAAGTTTATCTGGGATTCAGTCGTTGAAGAAATCAAGGGTGATGATATCAAGGTTCGCAGTGTTGATATCAAGAATGTCAAAACTGGTGAGGTGACTAACCACGAATTTGGCGGTGTCTTTGTTTATGTGGGACTTGATCCAGTTTCAGATTACTTGACAGGTCTTGACATCACTGACCAAGATGGTTGGGTAATTACAGATGATAAGATGGCGACACGTATTCCTGGTATCTTTGCCATTGGGGATGTCCGCCAGAAAGACCTTCGCCAAATTACAACAGCCGTAGGAGATGGTGCCACAGCTGGTATCGAAGCCTACAACTACGTGACTGCACTTGGTGATAAGTAAAATAAATGGAAACTCGGGAGGTTCTCGAGTTTTTTGTGTGGTCTTGTAGGTATTTAGCATGACTAGATTTCTTTGTGGCAACATCTATGTGTAATTTTTTGTTATAATAAAAAAGTCTTACTAAAAATCAGTAAAAACGAGGTGACCAACTTGCGTGTTGTAGCAGGTGATTTTGGCGGGCGTCCGCTTAAAACGTTAGAAGGCAAAACGACTCGTCCAACAACGGACAAGGTCAAGGGTGCCATTTTCAATATGATTGGTCCATTCTTTGATGGAGGGCGTGTTTTGGATCTTTTTTCTGGGAGCGGTAGCCTGGCTATTGAGGCTATCAGTCGTGGTATGTCGTCTGCTGTCCTCGTGGAAAAGGATTGTCGGGCACAGGCTGTTATTCAGGAAAATATCAAGATGACCAAGAGTGAGAAGCAGTTCCAGCTTTTGAAGATGGATGCGGCGCGTGCATTGACACAATTGACAGGTCAATTTGACTTGGTGCTTTTAGATCCGCCTTATGCCAAAGAGCAGATTGTGGCTAATATTACTCAGTTAGAGGAGCAAGGGCTCTTGGCTGAAGAAGTTATGTTGGTTTGCGAGACGGATAAGGCTGTGGACTTGCCTGAAGAAATTTCAAACTTTGGGATTTGGAAGCAGAAAACCTATGGTATCAGTAAGGTGACCGTTTACGTGCGTTAGCCTTTAATAGGGAAGTTGTAGAAAGGAATGCTATGACAAAGATTGCTATGTTTACGGGGTCTTTTGATCCAATTACCAATGGGCATATGGATATTATTGCCAGAGCCAGCAAGCTCTTTGATGAGCTCTATATTGGACTATTTTATAATAAAAATAAGCAGGGCTTCTGGGACATTGAGACTCGCAAGCGTATCTTGGAAGAGGTTGTAGCAGATTTTCCCAATGTCAAGGTTATAACGGCTCACGATAGTCTGGCTGTAGATGTTGCCAGAGATCTTGGGGTGACTTATCTGGTTAGAGGTCTTCGCAATGCGACAGATTTTGACTATGAGGCTAATATGGATTATTTCAATAAGGGGCTGGCGCCTGAGCTTGAAACGGTTTATTTGATTGCTAGTCATGAGGTGACACCAGTGTCATCGAGTCGTGTGCGTGAGTTGATTTATTTTGAGGGGGACATTAGTTCTTATGTTCCTCAAGCAGTTGTTAAGGAAGTGGAGGCCAAGCGTGGCAAACAAGAACGAATCTAAATCACTATTAGGGAAAATTTGGCGTATTAAGTGGTGGTTGCTAAGTATTTTTACGGTACTGTTCCTCCTCTTTTCCCTCTTTTTCCCGCTAAATAATTATTATGTTGAGCTTCCAGGTGGGGCTTTTGATACCAAGGAAGTCTTGACTGTAGATAAGAAAGCTGATGATTCAAGAGGATCCTACAATTTTGTGGCAGTGGCTCAAACCAAGGCGACTTTGGCCCTCATGCTCTATGCTCAGCTTAATGATTTTGCAAAGCTTCAAACGGCTGAAGAGGCAACTGGAAATTACTCTGACGAAGATTTCATGCGTATCAATCAATTCTACATGGAGACTTCCCAAAACCAGGCGATTTATCAGGGCTTGACTCTGGCTGGTAAGGAGGCTAGCTTGGAGTATATGGGTGTTTATGTGCTTCAGGTGGCTGATGATTCTAGTTTCAAGGGTGTCCTTAATATTGCGGATACGGTGACAGCTGTCAATGGCAAGACCTTTGATAATTCTACTGACTTGATTAAATACGTCCAAGGACTTAAGTTGGGTTCAAAAGTCAAGGTTACTTATACGACAGAGGACAAAGAAAAGACTGCCACTGGTAAGATCATTAAGATTGCTAATGGTAAAAATGGTATCGGTATTGGTTTGACGGATCATACTGAGGTCAAGAGTCCTGAAAACGTGAAGTTTAAACTTGATGGTGTTGGTGGACCAAGTGCAGGGCTTATGTTTACTTTGGCTATTTACGATCAGGTGTCTGGTCAAGACCTCAAGGCTGGCCGTAAAATTGCTGGAACAGGCACTATTGAAAAGGATGGGGCTGTCGGTGATATCGGTGGGGCCTACCTCAAGGTGAAATCAGCGGCTGATAGTGGCGCAGATATTTTCTTCGTGCCAAATAATCCAGTAACTAAGGAAATGAAAAAGGCTGATCCGGATGCCAAGACTAACTATCAAGAGGCCAAGGAAGCTGCCAAGAAACTGGGGACCAAGATGAAAATCGTCCCTGTTAAAACAGCTCAAGAAGCCATTGATTATTTGAAAAAGACTAAGTAAGAAGAGAGAGTAGGACAGGCAGAAATCCATGATTTTTGTCCTAGTCTTACTCTCTTTTTAAGGTCAAAGTGTTATAATAGTCTTTATGAAAAAACGTTATAGAACAGTCAATGATTACTATCGTGAAATTTTTGGCGAAAAGATTTTTAAACTTCCTATAGATGCGGGCTTTGATTGTCCCAACCGTGATGGCACAGTGGCCCACGGTGGCTGTACCTTTTGTACGGTATCGGGGTCTGGGGACGCCATTGTAGCTCCTGAGGCGCCGATTCGTGAGCAGTTTTACCATGAGATTGACTTTATGCACCGCAAGTGGCCAGAAGTTCAGAAATATCTGGTTTATTTTCAAAATTTTACCAATACCCACGCTCCGCTTGAGGTTATTAAGGAACGCTACGAACAGGCTATCAATGAGCCTGGTGTTGTTGGCATCAATATCGGTACCCGTCCAGACTGTTTGCCAGATGATGTGATTGATTATCTGGCAGAACTCACAGAACGTATGCATGTGACCGTCGAACTTGGCTTGCAAACGACTTATGAAGAAACGTCAGAGCTCATAAACCGGGCACACAGCTATGAACTCTATGTGGAGACGGTTAAGCGTGTGCGTGAGCGTGCGCCAAAGGCTGAGATTGTATCGCATCTGATTAATGGGCTGCCAGGGGAAACCCACGAGATGATGGTGGAAAATGTTCGCCGTTGTGTGACGGACAATGGCATTCAGGGAATTAAACTCCACCTCCTCCACCTGATGACCAATACGCGTATGCAAAGAGACTACCACGAGGGGCGTCTTAAATTGCTGAGTCAGGAAGAGTATGTGTCAATCATCTGTGACCAGTTGGAAATCATCCCTAAGGATATCGTCATTCATCGGATTACTGGTGATGCGCCGCGAGATATGTTGATTGGTCCTATGTGGAGTCTCAACAAGTGGGAAGTCCTTAATGCCATTGACAAAGAGATGGAACGTCGTGACTCATGGCAAGGGTGTAAAATAGCTAGCGACAAGGAGGAAAAAGCATGATTAAACGACCCATTCATCTATCTCATGACTTTCTAGCAGAAGTGCTGGATGATGAGAGTGTAGCTATCGATGCGACCATGGGAAACGGCAATGATACAGCCTTTCTGGCTGGCCTTGCCAAGAAGGTTTATGCCTTTGACGTGCAGGAGCAGGCGCTTGAAAAGACCAGTCAACGCTTGTCAGACCTGGGAATTGAAAATGCGGAACTCATTTTAGATGGTCACGAAAATCTGGACCATTATGTCACGGAACCTATTCGAGCAGCTATTTTCAATCTGGGCTACCTGCCATCTGCAGATAAAAGTGTCATCACTAAGCCCCATACGACTCTTGAGGCCATTGAGAAAATCCTTGACCGCTTAGAGGTTGGTGGGCGCTTGGCTATTATGATTTACTACGGTCATGATGGTGGTGATATGGAGAAGGATGCTGTGCTTGAGTACGTTATCGGTTTGGACCAGCGTGTTTTCACAGCTATGCTTTACCAACCCCTTAATCAAATTAATACCCCACCATTTTTGGTGATGTTGGAGAAATTACAATGATTACAGATATTAAAGAAAAACTTGCAGATATGCAGGCCAAATATATTGATAAGCAGAGTGCCGAGGGGACTTTGAAAAAGATTGATAATCGTAAAACGGCTAAGATCAAGAAAAAGTTAGCTAGTCTTGAGGTCGAGCGTTGCCATAAACTTTTGGCTAAGGAAGATGTCACTGCCATTGATAAAAAAATTAGTAAGCAAAAAGAACTATTCTCAAACTGTTGTCATAAGGAAGGGTAGGAGGAGCTATGCATCTATCGTTAGCTTTGCTTGTTCTTCTTTTTAGCTTGATTTTATCGAACGTTATCAATCGTATCTTTCCACGTCTTCCCTTACCCTTGATTCAAATTATTTTTGGAGTGGGTATCGGTTTTCTTTTTAAGGGACGTGCTTTCGAGCTTGAAACAGAACTTTTCCTAGCTTTCATTATTGCTCCCTTGCTGTTTCGTGAGGGTGAAGAAAGTGATATTACCAGTATTTTACGTAATTGGAAACTCATTCTATTTTTGATTTTTCCAGTTATCTTTGTGTCTACGCTGGGAATCGGTTATCTTGCTAAGGCTGTCTTGCCTGCCTCAGTGCCTTTGTCTGCCTGCCTAGCCATTGGGGCGGCTCTTGGGCCAACGGATTTGGTGGCCTATTCTGCTATTTCTAAACGCTTTAGTTTTCCAAAGTGGATTAGCTATATTTTGCAGGGTGAAGGACTCCTAAACGATGCCTCTGGCTTGGTTGCCTTTCAGGTGGCGGTGACCGCTTTGACAACGGGTGCTTTCTCCCTCCTTGATGCGAGCTGGAATTTGGTTATTTCTGTGCTTGGTGGTTTTTTGGTTGGCTTGATTACAGCCTTATTTAATCGTCTCTTTTTGACCATTTTGGATAATATGGATGCTGCAGATGTCACAGGTGCTCTCTTACTAGAGTTGGTACTACCGATTTCCTCTTACTTTGTAGCCGAGGAAATTCATGCTTCCGGAATTATTGCTGTTGTCGTAGCAGGGATTTCACTTGCCAGTCGCTTTAAAAAAATCACCGTTTTTGATGCCAAGTTGGATAGTGTTTCTCATACGATTTGGGGAACCATTACCTTCATGCTTAATGGCATGGTCTTTTTCCTCTTGGGGACAGAACTTCCAACCCTAGCAGCTCCAGTACTGCGTAGCACTACCTACGATAATCTCTGGATGCTTCTTGCTATCGTCCTTTTAACAGCGACCATGTTTGGCATTCGTTTTGTTATGATTAGTGCGGTATTTGCCCAAAGAGCTTGGAGGGCCAAACGATCACTGAAAAAAATCTGGAAGGGTGCTACTCTTTTAACCTTTTCTGGTGTCAAAGGAACGGTCTCTATTGCAACCATCCTTTTGCTTCCAGTTGCCAATATGACGGCTTTGGAACATAGTCTCTTGCTCTTTACGGTAGCGGGTATCACTTTATTAAGTTTCTTAACAGGTATCTTAGTCCTACCTAAGCTAGCCACTGGACCAGCGCACACAACCAACCATTATATGCAGATTGCCATTCTTAATGATGTGGTCGGTGAGTTGGAAAAAGATCTAAAACAGTCAACTAATCAAGGAGCTGTCTATGCTACTATTGACAACTACAATCAACGCTTGGAAGATTTAATCTTGGAGCAGGAATCAAATGATGTCAAAGAAGAGTTGGCCAATATCCGAGTCATGATTATGGAAATTGAGAGTGAGGGTCTGGAATATGCCTACAAGAAGGGTAAGATTTCAGAACTCGAATACAATCTCTACCAACGTTATATCAAGGGCTTGGAACGTCGTATTAACCGTGGTTTTGTCTCTAGTCTTTCTTACGCTCTAGCTGTCTTTGTGCGTGGCCTTCGTAGATTGTTGCACTTGACTCTTACTTTCAAGTTTCGTATTAATCAGGATGAAACTAGGAGGGGTCCTAGGTTGACGGAAGAAAACCGTGACCATATGGCTGAACTTTATTTAACAAATACGGAGCAGATTTTAGAAGCCTTGAGTAATCTGGAAGGTGTTTATCATTCAGATCTCTTGTCTTATTTGAAGCGCAATCGACTTCAAGAGGCTGAAATAATTCAGTCAGGTGCCTTTGTTGAGCGGGTTATCACCCACCTTCATCCAGACAATGTCGATGAAATGTTACGAGGCTACTATTTGGAACGTAAGGTTATCAACGAGTACGAGCAGGCTGAGCTTATCTCTAGCCGTTATGCCAAGCAGCTTCGTAAGGAAGTTAATACTTTGGAGGATTACTCTCTCAAAGAAACTAGCAATACCTTGACCTATGATATGATTAATCTGGCTCGAGGTCGAGCTTAAGCAGGCGTTTAGAGTATACAGCTTGTAGCTAAATGAGCAAAAAAGTCAATTTTTTAGAAAAAATATTGACTTTTTGTTTTTTTAGGGGTATAATTTCAACGAAAAATTCATTTTTCTAAAAATTTTATGAGAATGTTCCTATGGAGGATTTATTTTGTCTATTAATAAGTTGTCTAAATATGGTATTGTTTTGGTTGCAGCTATTACAGTTGCGACTGTAGCACAGTCCCAATTCGGTCAGTCGTCTTCAAAAGTGTATGCCGATGAAATTGCTAGTACGGCGCCAAAAACGAGTGAAGTCCCAAGCATAACACCTGCTACTAGCGAAAACGATAGTACAACTCCAGTTGTGAGCACGAGTCCTGAGACAAGTGAAGCACCAGCAGTAGTCTCAACTTCAGAAAATAGTGAAGCACCTGCGACTAGTGAGAATTCAGAAACAGCCACTATGCCAATTTGGAGTGAGACTGAGGCAGATAGTCCAATAAATGAAAAAGCATATAAATATATTTCTACACGTTTTGTTGACTCAACAGACAGAGAAAATGATTTTGGTGGGGGCTCTTTCAGCTTAGCAAAAGACCAAATTTTTACTGTTCCTGATGAAAAAATTGCCGGCTATTATTATACAATCACCTCTGCGGATGGGAAAAAATATTTGCCTGGTGATATCATTAAATATGCTGATTTAAAATTTGATGACCCTTCTAACTATAGAGTTGGTGAAATTAATGTTTTAACTTATACGTACTATAAAGATAAGTCTTCTATGATAGAGGCTCCAAGTTTAAGTAAACCTTCTGGATATAGTTATAAATACAATAGTTTAGACCCATCAACTATTGATCAAGGAATTCGTTCGGCATGGGATCATGGTGATACTATGACATATCATGTTCATTATCGAGTTTTTAACAGAGATAGTAAATATGGTGTGCCGGTATTTGAGGATATTGCCCCCTATGATACTGTCATTGTTCCGAAAAATGGCTCCATTAAAGTAAATGCTAAGGTAATTCCAGGTTATACTTTAGATAGTCAACATATGTTTAATATGGATTTTAATTCCTCTGATAAAACTATGACTATTCAACCTGGAATTGGTGAGGATGGTTATTTCCATGGTGTTGTCGATAAAAATGGAATTCCGATGGTAAGTTTTACCTATTTTAAAGATAATTCTGAATCGGCATTCAAGGATAGTATGACTCCAGCAGTCTCATCCCTAAATACTTCAGGTAACACTTTAACTTACACAGTGAGAAAGTATTATAATGGCAGATTAAGGATTCACTATCAGGCCAATATTGAACCAGGAGAATCAAAACAGCTTTATTCATTTTCTATAGGGGCATTGGGAACACCAGATAGGGCTCTCTACGGGACTCCTGGTTCTTTTGAAGTTACTTATGACGATGTGAAAGCTGGTAAGAATCTCTACGAATTTTGGCTTTACCAGCCAGATTTCTTTAATGCAGACGGTACACCTAAAGATACTACTACACCTGCGACTAGTACAACACCTGCTACTAGCACAGCGCCTGCTACTAGTGAAGCACCTGCAGTTAGCACAACGCCTGCTACTAGTGAAGCACCTGCGACTAGTACAACACCTGCTACTAGCACAACACCTGCGGTTAGCACAGCGCCTGCTACTAGTGAAGCACCTGCAGTTAGCACAACGCCTGCTACTAGTGAAGCACCTGCGGTTAGCACAGCGCCTGCTACTAGTGAAGCACCTGCAGTTAGCACAACGCCTGCTACTAGTGAAGCACCTGCGGTTAGCACAGCGCCAGCTACTAGTGAGACTCCAGCAGTTAGCACAACACCTGCGACAAGCGAAGCTCCTGCTGTAAGCACAGCGCCAGCTACTAGTGAGACTCCAGCAGTTAGCACAACACCGGCTACTAGTGAAGCTCCAGCTGTTAGCACAACGCCAGCTACCAGTGAGACTCCAGCAGTTAGCACAACACCGGCTACTAGTGAAGCTCCAGCTGTTAGCACAACGCCAGCTACCAGTGAAGCACCAGCAGTTAGCACAACACCTGCTACTAGTCTAGTGCCTTCAAAAGACATTCATTCCATGAATTCTGTCACTTATTCATCTACACAAACACGTAATGCAGGGATTAAATCGGAAGCCGATGGAAAATTGACAAGTCACGATTTACCAAAAACAGGAGATACAAACTCTAAAGTTGGTATGCTAGGTATGATTTTTGTAGGACTTGGTTTGACAAGCTTCGTTTATAAAGGGCGTCACAGACGTTCAAAATAGATAAGTGCTAATAGTAAGACTATAGGTGGAAAAAATAACGAGAAATCTGTTTTTACATAAACGGATTCCTCGTTTTTTTAATTTGTTCCTTTTTCATTATCGTGGTTTGGAAAAAGAAAGCCCAGTCCTAGACATGTTAGGATTCCTGCAACAATCAGGATACTGTTTGAGATAGGGAGCAAGTCATAGATTGCATTAGCAATCATTAAACCAATCAAAGTACTCATGAGGCTAGATTTATAATCTTTTTTGATAAGATTTTCTATTGCAAAGAAAGCAAAAAGAGCGACTGGAAAGAGTGGCCAAAGGGACACCTCCAATTTTGGGAAGCCGAGAATACTGTAAGTGATAACTGTTACTGCCGTACCGATTAATCCAATACCTATTACTTTAGTCATGTTTTTACCTCGTTTTCTATGTCTGAAAGATATTTTGTTTTAACACCTACTAAGTTATCAAAAGGTTAACTTACGGACAATATTATTTGTCTATGTGGTTCATTCTAGAATCTATTCGGTCAAAAAGGACTGTTTTGTTATCAAGTAAAGAAAAGAGGAAATATTTCACTTTAAAGGTAAAACGCTTACATAAAAAGGAGTATAATGATATTGAATGATGTTTTCTCTAAGATTAAATGAAAGGTGGGGTGGTTGTATGTCCAGAAAAACTTGGTATTATATACTTATCTTTTTTGAAGTATTGTTGGCTCTTTCTATGCTTAGGTCTTATGGTTTGCATTTTGAGTATGAAACGCTCAATTCTGTATCTGTACTAAGTTCTCAACTTCCACAGCAAGTCGTTTTAGTATGGTTTGTTTTTAGGCTTTTGAAGGACAAGCGGAAAGCTGAGGGCGTCTTAGCTGTGCTTGCCTTCCATATTTGTCAGCTAGTTACCTATTTCATAATACCGGCTTCCATTTTTAAGCCTTGGTTGGTTTCCCCAGTTTTAACTATTATGTGCCTAATTTGGCTTGTCATTACGATTAGGAAGACAGAGATTCCAACACTCTTAGCCTCCCTTAAGAGTTCGTCAGCTTGGCAGTCCTCTGTTCCCCTTATTGGCCTAGGAATGGTCGCCGTAGTGTGGAGCACACACTATATAAATATTGATTTAGATGATTTAAGTAGTCTTACTTCCATACTGTATCCTATACTAGAGTGTGCAAGTATCTTCCTACTACTTAACTTGATGACTGAAAAAACTCAAAAGAAATTAAGAATTTCTTCAATCCTTATCATAATCATTAGTTTACTTGAGTTGATTTATGCTTTCTTGGTTGACCATATCATTACTGATGTCTCTCTTTTTCTACTAGTAGTATCAGCCTATCTGGTCTATCGTGTAAGTGGCAACACTTCCACACTAGTTAAAAAATGGCAGAAGAAGTATGGGGTTGAGTTGAGTGAGGATGACCTACTGGTGGAGAAAAGAACCAAACCAGTCATTGAAAAGCGTAAGGTTTATGATTATGCGGAGAGCCAAAGACAACCAAATCCTCAAAGTCTTCATTCTCCTTGGCTTTGGACAGCTTTTATTCTATCCTTGAGGAATTTAGTTTTTAATATAATTGCAGTTTTCAATTATCCTACTGATGAAACCAATCCCTTAGCAGGTATCGGTTGGTTTATGTACTTCATCGTGATGATTCCATTAATTATTATTCCTACTGTGATGCTTCCAAATGCCATAAGAACTGCTGACAAAAACCGTCTATATATAGTTGCTATGTTATTTATTTTAGTTGCAAGAAGCTCTATAGAACAGCTCATCGTTCCAGCCTTAATTTTGTACGGCGTATCGAAAATAAAAGAGGAGTAGCCATAAAACAACAAGTCCCCTAGACCTAGTCTGGGGGACTTGTTGTTTTAATGTTGTTTTAGAATTGGCCCTAAATCAAGTTAATTTATGACTTGTCTCTATAAAAGAGGGTTAATGTAAAAACGATGGTCGTCAATTGGGATAATTTGAACAGGATTTTGGTAGAAGTCAGCTAGAACTTCCGGTGTGATAATATCGTTTTTTGGTCCTTGTGCCACGATTCTTCCCTGACGGAGTAGGAGAATGTGGTCCATTTTTTCAGTAATCTCTTCAGCGTGGTGGGTGACATAAAGAACTAATGGAGCATGTGGAAGCGAGGTGATACGGTCAATCTGACGTAAAAGTTTTTCGCGGGCAAATAGGTCCAAGCCAACAGTCGCTTCGTCAAGGATAATGATGTCAGGATCTTCCATGAGACTGCGAGCAATCAAACAAATTTGTTTTTCTCCTTGAGACAGGCTATGGTATTTACGACCTATCAAATCTCCAGCACCAAGTGAGGTCAGCATGTCCTTGGCTTCTTGCAACTCCTTATCCCCATATGCCTTGTAGAGGATTGAGCTCTTGTATTTACCAGTAAGGACGATTTTTTCAGCTGTCATATGTTGAGGAAGACGCTCAGTGATGAAGGAGCTGACGATACCGATATGTTGACGAAGACCTGTGATGTCTCCATTCCCAAAGGTGTAGCCTAGTATCTCAGCCTTTCCCTCAGAAGGGAAGAATTCAGCTGTCAACAAACGTAGGAGGGTTGATTTTCCAGCACCGTTAAGTCCCAGGATAGCCCAGGTTTGTCCTTTTTCAACTGTCCAGTCAAGATTAGACAAGAGTGTTTTTCCTTGTCGAGCCAAGCTGACATTTTCTAAGCGTATAAGTGACATAAGTCTCTCCTTCGATGATAAATTACTCTAATTATAGCATAAAATAGGAACCTATATTGGGAAATTGTGATATAATGGAAGTCAGAATTTTTTTAGAGGAGAAGAAAAAATGGAAGACTCCAGTGGTCAGTCCTTATTATTTCAATCTATTTTATTACTAATATTAACCTTGCTTACGGCCTTTTTCTCAGCATCAGAGATGGCTTTAGTATCACTAAACCGTTCACGTGTGGAACAAAAGGCTGAAGAAGGCGACAAGAAATTTATTCGCCTGCTCAAGGTTCTTGAAAATCCAAATAACTTCTTATCAACCATTCAAGTTGGTATTACCTTTATCAGTCTCTTACAAGGAGCTAGTCTCTCCGCTTCACTAGGTGCAGTGATAGCGACTTGGTTTGGTCATGCAGCCTGGGCTAAGACAGCAGGTAGCATGATTTCATTGGTTGTCTTGACCTATATCTCGATTGTTTTTGGGGAACTTTATCCTAAACGTATTGCTATGAACCTCAAGGAAAATCTAGCCATCTACTCAGCACCAGTTATTATTGTTACTGGTAAGATTGTTAGTCCCTTTGTTTGGATTCTCTCAGCATCGACAAATCTTGTGTCTCATTTGACGCCTATGACCTTTGATGATGCGGATGAGCAGATGACTCGGGATGAGATTGAGTACATGTTGGCCAAGAGTGAAGATACACTTGAGGCTGAAGAAATTGAAATGCTCCAGGGGATTTTCTCTCTTGATGAATTGATGGCACGTGAGGTTATGGTCCCTCGTACCGATGCTTTCATGATTGATATCGAAGACAATACTCAAGAAAATATCCAAGCTATTCTCAAGGAAAGTTTCTCACGTATCCCTGTTTACGAAGATGACAAGGATAAGATTATCGGTGTCATTCATACTAAAAAACTTCTAAAAGCAGGTTTTGAACTTGGTTTTGAAAATATCAAACTTCGTCGAATCATGAACGAACCTCTCTTTGTTCCAGAGACTATCTTCGTTAATGATCTCTTGGCAGCCTTTCGTAACACCAATAATCAGATGGCTATCTTGCTTGATGAATACGGTGGCGTTGCTGGTCTTGTTACCTTCGAGGACCTTTTGGAAGAAATCGTTGGTGAGATTGACGACGAAACAGATAAAACTAGTGTGGAAGTTCGTGAAATTGGTGAGAATACTTATATTGTCGAAGGAGCTATGACTCTTAACGACTTCAATGAACATTTTGATACAGAACTTGAGAGTGATGACGTTGATACTATCGCAGGTTATTATTTGACTGGTGTGGGGGCCATCCCAACTCAAGAAGTCAAGGAACACTATTCAGTTATCAACAAGGACAAACACCTCGAATTTATCAATGATAAGGTTAAGGATGGTCGTGTAACCAAACTTAAGGTAATCATCACAGCCGCTCCAGAAGAAGCAGAAGAATAGTTTTTTCCACGTTTTTATTAGAAAATGTTGGAACTTAAAAGCGACTATCTACTAATTAGGCACTTTCTCTCATTATGAGTGAAAGTGCTTTTTCTTATCTATCTTGGAATATCCGCTTATCAAAATAATAAAATTAGAAAATGTCTATAAAGTACGTTATAAAGCCTTTTTTACCTATCCAAACTGCTAGACTTTGTCATAAAAAGAACTATAATTTTGGAGATACTCTAACATATTTTAGCGTATTGATAGATTTAGAATAAAAATAAATAAGATTTTAATTAAAACAGTCTTTTATTACTTTTTTATGGTAGAATATGAATTAACTGATAAATGAAAAAAGGAGAATCTTAATGGCTTCTAAAAAATCTATATATAGTAGCTTGCTTTTACTCACCCTTACCCTAGGAGCTTTTGTACCAGTAACTTCTTTTGCGGACGACGGTATTGCGACAAATGATGCTGTTCTTACACAACCAACGACAGATCGTGTAGCAACAGGTCCTTCAACAGCCCCAAGTGATGGTGACTTGGCTCGTAGCAATGATTCAAACACAGGTGCGGCAACGCCAACAACACCAACACCTACAGTTCCTGAAGTACCAGCTGAACCAACAACACCAGCAACTCCAGAAACACCTGCGACACCGGCTCCAACAGCTGATTCATCAACAAAACCAGCTGATAAACCAACTGAGAAACCAGCCGATAAGCCGGAAGACCCAGCTTCAGCAACTGATAAAGGGACAAGCGAAGCACCTCAAAACCCTGAAACTCCAGCAGTGAATGTGAATGGACAACCTGTTGTTACTGTAACACCGACAGCTCCAGTTATCACTGCAGCTGGCCAAACAATTGTGTCTACACAAAACAGCCAAATTGTCATCGCTAACACTGATGGTACAACAAGTGTTGTTGCTCCTGAAGCAGTAGGATTCAAAGTGAACGCTGACGGTACATTGACTGGTAAAGATGCTAAAGGTAAGGAAGTTACACTTCCTAAGACTGGTGAAGCATCAACAGTAATCTTGACAATGGTAGGAACATTCTTCCTTGCTGCTGCAGCCTTTTTGGGGCTTAAGAAACGTGCCTAGTAATATAGATGATAAAAGACTGGATTTTTCCAGTTTTTTTGTTTTTCTTCTGGTATAGTATAGATATTCCTTAATTTCAGATGTATTATAGTATAACCTTTGCCTGAATTCAGGCAGATATGGAGCATGTTTCTGATAAAAGAGGTATAATAAGAACATGTAAAAAGCGTTTTCAAGGAGGCTGCCATGGCAGAAATTGATTACAGTCAGGTGACTGGACTTGTTCATTCAACCGAAAGTTTTGGATCCGTAGATGGTCCTGGTATCCGTTTTATTGTTTTCATGCAAGGCTGTAAGATGCGTTGCCAATATTGTCATAACCCAGATACTTGGGCTATGGAGTCAAATAAGGCTGTTGAACGTACAGTTGAAGATGTCTTAGATGAGGCTCTTCGTTTCCGTCATTTCTGGGGTGAGCATGGTGGTATCACTGTATCAGGTGGTGAGGCCATGCTTCAGATTGATTTTGTCACTGCCCTCTTTACAGAGGCTAAGAAGCTAGGGATTCATTGTACGCTTGATACTTGTGGGTTTGCTTACCGCAATACTCCTGAGTATCATGAAGTTGTTGACAAACTTTTGGCTGTTACTGACTTGGTCCTACTTGACATCAAAGAGATTGATCCTGAACAACACAAGTTTGTGACCCGTCAACCTAATAAAAATATTTTGGAATTTGCTCAATATCTGTCTGATAAACAAGTTCCAGTCTGGATTCGCCATGTTTTGGTACCTGGTTTGACAGACTTTGACGAACACTTGGTTAAGCTTGGTGAGTTTGTAAAAACCTTGAAAAATGTCGATAAATTTGAAATTCTTCCTTACCATACAATGGGTGAGTTCAAATGGCGTGAGCTCGGTATTCCATATCCTTTGGAAGGGGTCAAACCACCAACAGCAGATCGGGTCAAAAATGCCAAAGCTCTCATGCACACTGAAACGTATCAAGAGTATAAAAATCGTATCGGTGTTAAAACCTTGGATTGAAAAAGAAGCTCTTGACAAGAGCTTTTTAACTTTGTTATTATTTAGGGAGCAATAAAGAGCAGGTAAATTATGTTTCGTATTTTAAAATTTGATGATGACTTTGTTTATCTCAGTCATCCTGACGGGCGACTTAAGAAAATAGATCGCACGCTTTTTGATTTTGATATAAAATTAGGAGACCGTATTGATGTCTACCAAGATGGGGACTTGACCGTTGTTACTCCGGCAGAAGTTCAAACGGACTTGAGCTTAGAGGGAGACAAATCTGTTAAATCACACCTCTTGCAAGGAATTTTAGATCTTTTCCTTGAGACTCTTAATATTCACAACAATCATTTGGGTGACTTGAAGAAGATTTTCACGCAATTATTGATTACACTCTTCATGGCTTGGAGCTTGCTAGGTGTTATTCTGGTTGAGATTCTTCTTTTCGCAGAATCGATTATTGTTTTCCTATGGAGACTCTTAGTTCGTCTTATTAAGTGGATGCATATTAAAGACAACACTAAGGTCTTGATTGATGAGACGCAAAAACGTCATGCTAAGCGTGAGCGTCAAAAAGCTCAAAGACTTGAGCAGGAAAGACGTCGTCAGGAAGAGCTAGAAGAACGTGAATACCTTCGTGAAACAGAACGTCAAAAGGAACTCATGATTGTTGAAGCTAGCCTTAGTCAGGAAGCAGAGCGTGAGAGCCTTTCAACTAGCCTTGCTTTGGAGCAAGCAGGTGCCTCAAGTCAATCTGCTAGTGAAGACTTGGTCGAAGAAAGTCAGTCAACTTCAGAGTCAGAAGTGATGTCTGAATCAGCAAAGTCTGAAAAATAGAACAAAAAAGAACCGAGATTATAACTCTCAGTTCTTTTTTGTATGAGAAAAGCACCAGAGGTGCTTGTGAGAGGTGACTAAAGTGTTTTTTCAGAGTCACGAACAATGAGCAAGTCAACTTTTGCGTGACGGAGAATGTATTCAGAAGATGAACCAATAAGCAAGCGTTCAAAAGTATTGAGACCTGTGGCACCAACCATAATAAGGTCAACATTTTCCTTATCAGGGATATCAACAGCCAAGAGGCTCTTAGGATTACCGAACTCAATAACTTTGCGAATCTTGGTTAAACCAGCTTCTCTGGCTTGGCGTTCAAAGTCAGCCAAAACAGCTTTAGCTTCGTCTTCTAGTTTTTCATAGATGTAAGAGTCGAAAGTCGCAACGCTTTGAAGGGCGCGTGTATCGATAACGTGTACCAATAGTAACTGAGCATTATTACGTTTTGCAACGTGCACACCTTTAATAAAGGCCAGTTCTGATTCGTAAGAACCGTCGATAGCTACCATAATACGTTCATATTGTTGAGACATAAGCTCTACCTCCTATCTTTAGCTTTATTATACTCCTTTAATCTAAAAAATGAAAGCGTTGTTATAGATTTTCTGAAATCTTTTTTTGACTGCTTACTTTAGGACGCTCTTAGTAATGTGAAGATTTCAGTATTATCTAAAAATTGAAGATTGCTTGAAAAAGAGGTATAATACAATCTGTTATTAGCTTCGTAAGAAACATGATAATTAAAAAAGAGGAAGACAAGTCTTCAGAAATGATACCAAATGGCCAAGCCTAAAGTTGGTGTCAATAAAAGTGGAAATCCCCATCAGGTGTTGAATTTTCTTATTTTCTGCTAGATGTATCTACTTTTAGTATCTTTTGAAAGGATTAACTTATGAAAACATTTGATAAATCATCAAAGTTGGATCACGTTGCCTATGATATTCGTGGACCAGTTTTGGATGAAGCCAACCGTATGATTGCCAATGGTGAAAAGATTCTTCGTCTTAATACAGGAAATCCTGCGGAATTTGGCTTTACAGCACCGGATGAAGTCATTCGTGATTTAATTATGAATGTTCGTAACAGTGAAGGGTATTCGGATAGTAAGGGGATTTTCTCAGCTCGTAAGGCGATTATGCAGTATTGCCAGCTAAAGGGATTCCCAAATGTAGATATTGATGATATTTATATTGGTAATGGTGTTTCAGAAATGATTTCCATGTCTATGCAGGCCTTGCTTGATGATGGAGATGAGGTCTTGGTCCCAATGCCAGACTATCCTCTTTGGACAGCTTGTGTCAGTCTAGCTGGCGGTAATGCCGTACACTATGTCTGTGATGAAAAATCTAACTGGTATCCAGATATTGATGATATCAAATCAAAGATTACGTCAAATACTAAGGCAATTGTAGTCATCAATCCTAATAATCCTACAGGTTCGCTCTATCCTAAGGATGTTCTTGAACAGATTGTGGATATTGCTCGACAAAATGATTTGATTATCTTTGCGGATGAGATTTATGACCGCTTGGTTATGGATGGTAAAAAGCATACTGCGATTGCTAGTCTTGCACCAGATGTTTTCTGTGTGTCTATGAATGGTCTTTCTAAGTCTCACCGTATCTGTGGTTTCCGTGTAGGTTGGATGGTTCTCTCTGGACCTAAAAAGAATGTCAAAGGCTATATTGAAGGGCTTAATATGTTGGCCAACATGCGTCTTTGTGCTAATGTGCTCTCCCAACACGTTATTCAGACTTCACTTGGTGGTTACCAATCCGTGGATGAACTCTTGATCCCTGGTGGGCGTATCTATGAACAACGTGAGTTTATCACGAATACCGTAAACGCTATTCCAGGGCTTTCGGCTGTTAAGCCTGACGCAGGGCTTTACATCTTCCCTAAGATTGACCGTAACATGTATGATATTGAAGATGATGAAGAATTCTGTCTTCGTCTCTTGAAGAAGGAGAAGGTTCTCCTAGTTCCAGGTAAAGGCTTTAACTGGAATGAACCAGATCACTTCCGTATTGTCTACCTTCCTCGTGTGGAAGAGTTGGCTGATCTCGGTAACAAAATCGAACGAGTCTTGTCATATTACAAGCGTTAATTTCTTAAAAAACTGGACAAAAAGGCTTGTCCAGTTTTTATTGTCTCTAAAAAGGGGATGTATTTGAGTAAAATCCGAACATTTTTCCTAAAAATGCCATAATATACATAATATAATGAATAGTAAAATAATAAATAATTTTCAGACAATTGTTTGCAATTTCTGGGTTAAGTGTGCTATAATGATAGGGCTAGTAGGTCTTGACGCAGAAGATTAGTACAAGGCTTGATATTATTATGATTACAATAGAAAGTGAAGACAATAAATATGGCAAATTTGCTGGCTAAAACACGTAAAATTACATCTATCTTGCAACGCTCAGTAGACAGCTTGGAAGGAGATCTTCCATACAACAATATGGCTGCTCAATTGGCAGATATCATTGATTGTAACGCTGCTATCGTTAATGGTGGTGGTGCTCTCCTTGGTTTTGCCATGAAGTACAAAACCAACAATGATCGTGTAGAAGAGTTTTTTGAAGCCAAACAGCTTCCAGAAGAGTATACACGTGGTATCAGCCGTGTTTATGACACTCAAGAAAACATTGGTATTGACAGTGACTTGACCATTTTCCCTGTGGAATCAAAAGACGACTTCCCAGATGGTTTGACTACAATTGCCCCTATCTATGGTGGTGGTATGCGTCTTGGTTCTTTCATCATTTGGCGTAACGATCATGACTTTGTAGATGAAGATCTTATCTTGGTTGAGATTGCCTCTACAGTAGTTGGGTTGCAATTGTTGAATCTTCAAACAGAGAACTTGGAAGAAACAATTCGTAAACAGACAGCTATTAACATGGCTATTAATACCTTGTCTTACTCAGAAATCAAGGCAGTTTCAGCTATCTTGAATGAGTTGGACGGTTTGGAAGGCCGCTTGACAGCGTCTGTTATCGCTGACCGTATCGGAATTACACGTTCAGTTATCGTTAATGCCCTTCGTAAGTTGGAATCAGCTGGTATTATTGAGAGCCGTTCACTCGGTATGAAAGGGACTTATCTTAAAGTCCTTAACGAAGGTATCTACGATAAATTGAAAGAATACGAATAAGAAGAATACTGAAAGAAAGTGAGGTAGGAGGAGCCTGCCCCACTTTTTTTAAAAGGAGAAAGTAATATGACAAAGGCATTGATATCAATTGATTACTCTTATGATTTTGTGGCAGATGATGGGAAGTTGACGGCTGGAAAGCCTGCCCAAGCCATTGAAGACCGCATTGCCCAGGTAACTCAAGAAGCCTATGACAATGGGGATTATATCTTTGTTGCCATGGATCGACATGATGAAGGAGATACCTTCCATCCTGAGACTAAACTCTTTCCACCTCACAACATTGCAGGGACATCTGGGAGAGAACTTTATGGTAAGTTAGCTAGTGTATATGATGCCATCAAGGACGACCATCGTGTCTTTTGGATGGACAAGCGACACTATTCAGCCTTTTCCGGAACGGATTTAGATATTCGTTTACGTGAGCGTCGTGTGACGACAGTTGTTTTGACGGGAGTTTTAACAGATATTTGTGTGTTACATACGGCCATTGATGCTTATAATTTGGGCTATGATATCGAGGTGGTAGAGAGTGCAACAGCCTCCTTGACACCTGAAGCTCATGACTTTGCTATCGGGCATTTTAAAAATGTGCTTGGAGCAACAATTGTGGAGTAAGAGTTAGTTCTTACTCTTTTTTATCATTGTCATAATGGAGAGAGGATTGAGAGTGGGAATCTGTCCCACTCTCAATTTTTTGTCTAAAATCATAGGATAGTATCAGTTTTTCGTAGTTTACTATAAGAAAGCGATTCCAGATTAGTATATACTATTACTGAAATAAAATCATAAGAGGTAGAATAATGACTAAAAAATTAACTTTTCCTGATGGATTTTTGTGGGGTGGAGCGACAGCAGCCAACCAATGTGAAGGTGCCTATGATGCTGATGGGCGTGGTTTAGCCAATGTTGACGTGGTACCAATTGGTGAGGATCGCCTTTCCATTATCACTGGACGTCGCAAGATGTTTGATTTTGAGGATGGTTATTTTTATCCGGCCAAGGAAAGTATCGATATGTACCACCGTTACAAGGAAGATATTGCTCTCTTTGGTGAAATGGGCTTTAAGACCTATCGTCTTTCTATTGCTTGGTCACGTATTTTTCCTAAGGGTGATGAGGCTGAGCCAAATGAAGCTGGGCTTGCCTTTTACGAGGACCTCTTCAAGGAATGTCACAAGCATGGTATTGAACCTTTGGTGACGATCACACACTTTGATTGTCCAATGCACTTGATTACCGAGTATGGAGGATGGCGTAATCGTAAGATGCTTGGCTTCTATGAAAATCTTTGCCGTACCCTTTTCACACGCTTTAAAGGTTTGGTTAAGTACTGGCTCACTTTCAATGAAATCAACATGATTCTCCATGCCCCATTTATGGGAGCAGGACTCTGCTTTGAAGAGGGTGAGAATGAGGAGCAGGTTAAATATCAGGCTGCTCACCATGAGTTGGTAGCCTCAGCTATGGTGACGAAATTGGCTCATGAGATTGACCCTGAAAATAAGGTCGGTTGTATGTTGGCAGCAGGTCAATATTATCCAAATACAGCCCATCCACGTGACTACTGGGCAGCTATGCAAGAAGACCGTAGTAGCTATTTCTTTACTGATGTTCAAGCTCGTGGAGAGTATCCAAATTATGCTAAGAAACAGTGGGAACGTGATGGCATTGAGCTTGAGATGACGGAAGAAGATTTGGCCCTTCTTAAAGAGCATACTGTTGATTTTATTTCCTTCTCTTACTATGCAAGTCGTGTGGCTTCAGGTGATCCAGAAGTTAATGAAAAGACTGCTGGAAATATCTTTGCCTCTATTAAAAATCCCTATTTGGAAGCTTCAGAGTGGGGCTGGCAAATTGACCCACTAGGCCTTCGTATTACGCTCAATGCTATTTGGGATCGTTACCAAAAACCGATGTTTATCGTTGAAAATGGGCTTGGTGCTGTGGATACGCCAGATGAAAATGGTTATGTTGAAGACGATTACCGTATCGACTACTTGGCAGCCCACATCAAGGCTATGCGTGATGCTATTAATGAAGATGGTGTAGAGCTTTGGGGCTACACAACCTGGGGCTGTATCGACCTTGTTTCTGCTGGAACTGGTGAAATGAAGAAACGTTATGGCTTCATCTATGTGGACCGAGATAACGATGGTAATGGTAGTCTTAAACGCTCTAAGAAGAAATCATTTAACTGGTACAAAGAAGTTATCGCAAGTAACGGTGCCTCTGTAGAATAGGGTGTGAGTTCTCGACTAATGACATCTACGGTAAAGGTGGCGAGCAAGAGAATCTACAAGATCTGATTGATACTCTTGGGGCAGGTGACTTCATCCAACTTCGGGGTCATGCGGATTTGCGTGAAGTTTACCCACAGTATGAACTTTATGTCACCACCTCTCAGTGGGAGACCTTTGGCTTGACTCTGATGGAAGCGGTGGGAGCAGGTCTAGCCTTGGTTGGTTTTGATGCTCGTTATGGCAATCCAACTTTCATCAAAGATGGTGAGAATGGCTATCTGGTCCCTTATAGCGAGACTTTGGATGAGGACCTACTCGTTTCTCAGATGGCTGACAAGATTGTATTTGCCTTAGAAAGTGATCTTGAGTCTATGCACCAAGCCTCATATAACCTGGCAAAATAGTATTTGAAACCAGAAATCCTAGAGGATTGGAGAAAGCTCTTGATAGCCATACGATAAGTGTTTTGAAAAAGCTCTATCTCTGTAAACTGTAGTGACAAAAAAGTTACTACAGTTTTTTTATCCTCCAAGCAAAATAGGCCTAATTATGGTAAAATAGAACGTATTGAAAAATCATCATTTCACGAAAGGAAGCAAGATGAAAATTACGCAAGAAGAGGTAACCCACGTTGCCAATCTTTCAAAATTGAAATTCTCCCCAGAAGAGACTGCTGAGTTTGCGACAACCTTGTCTAAAATTGTCGACATGGTGGAATTGTTGGAAGAAGTGGACACAACAGGTGTTGCCCCAACAACGACCATGGCTGATCGCAAGACCGTATTGCGTCCGGATGTTGCTGAAAAAGGGACTGACCGTGACCGCTTGTTTAAAAATGTACCTGAAAAAGATAACTACTACATCAAGGTACCAGCTATCCTAGAAGATGGAGGAGATGCCTAATGTCATTCAACAATAAAACCATTGAAGAGTTGCACGACCTCCTTGTCTCTAAGGAAATCTCGGCAACGGAATTGACACAAGCGACGCTTGATGATATCAAGGCGCGTGAAGAAGCAGTCAATGCCTTTGTAACGGTGGCTGAAGAAGCTGCCCTTGCACAAGCTAAGGCCATTGATGAAAAAGGAATCGATGCAGACAACCTCTTGTCAGGTATTCCACTCGCAGTCAAAGACAATATCTCAACAGATGGCATCTTGACCACTGTGGCATCAAAAATGCTCTATAACTACGAGCCAATCTTTGATGCGACAGCTGTTGCCAATGCCAAAGCCAAAGATATGATTGTCATCGGGAAGACCAACATGGATGAATTTGCCATGGGTGGATCTGGTGAAACATCTTACTATGGCGCGACTAAAAACGCTTGGGACCACAGCAAGGTGCCTGGTGGATCTTCAAGTGGTTCTGCTGCAGCTGTAGCTTCAGGTCAAGTCCGTTTGTCTCTTGGTTCAGATACAGGTGGTTCCATCCGTCAACCGGCTGCTTTTAACGGGATTGTTGGTCTCAAACCTACTTATGGAACAGTTTCACGCTTTGGTCTCATTGCTTTTGGTAGCTCACTTGACCAAATTGGTACTTTCTCACCAACGGTTAAGGAAAATGCCCAATTGCTCAATGTCATTGCCAGCGAAGATGCCAAGGACTCAACTTCTGCACCTGTTCGTGTAGCAGACTTTACTTCTAAGATTGGTCAAGACATTAAAGGGATGAAGATTGCCCTTCCTAAGGAATACCTCGGTGAAGGGATCGACCCAGAAGTCAAAGAAACCATCCTTAATGCGGCCAAACACTTTGAAAAATTGGGAGCAACTGTCGAAGAAGTCAGCTTGCCTCACTCTAAATACGGGGTTGCCGTTTACTACATCATCGCTTCATCTGAAGCTTCTTCAAACTTGCAGCGTTTCGACGGTATTCGCTATGGTTTCCGTGCGGAAGATGCTAAAAACTTGGATGATATCTACGTGAACACTCGTAGCCAAGGCTTTGGCGATGAGGTCAAACGCCGTATCATGCTTGGTACCTTTAGTTTGTCATCTGGTTACTACGATGCTTACTACAAGAAAGCTGGTCAAGTCCGTACCCTCATTATCCAAGACTTCGAAAAAGTCTTTGCGGATTACGACCTTATCCTTGGTCCAACAGCTCCAAGCGTGGCCTTTGATTTGGATTCGCTCAACCATGATCCGGTTGCCATGTACCTGGCTGACCTCTTGACCATTCCAGTCAACTTGGCAGGTCTTCCAGGGATTTCGATTCCTGCAGGTTTTGCGCAAGGTCTTCCAGTTGGTTTGCAGTTGATTGGTCCTAAGTATTCTGAAGAAACAATCTACCAAGCTGCAGCTGCCTTTGAAGCAACGACGGATTACCACAAGCAACAACCCCTTATTTTCGGAGGTGACAATTAATGAATTTTGAAACAGTCATCGGACTTGAAGTCCACGTTGAATTGAATACAAACTCAAAAATTTTCTCACCAACCTCTGCCCACTTTGGGAACGAGCAAAATGCCAATACCAATGTGATTGACTGGTCTTTCCCAGGGGTGCTTCCTGTCTTGAACAAGGGTGTTGTAGATGCTGGTATCAAGGCTGCTTTGGCGCTGAATATGGATATCCATCAGCACATGCACTTTGACCGTAAGAACTATTTCTACCCTGATAATCCAAAGGCCTACCAAATTTCGCAATTTGACGAGCCAATCGGTTACAACGGTTGGATTGAAGTGCAATTGGAAGACGGCTCAACTAAGAAAATCGGGATTGAACGTGCCCACTTGGAAGAAGATGCCGGTAAGAACACGCACGGAACAGATGGATTCTCTTACGTAGACCTTAACCGTCAAGGGGTTCCATTGATTGAAATCGTATCTGAAGCGGACATGCGTTCTCCAGAAGAAGCCTACGCTTATTTGACAGCTTTGAAAGAAGTCATCCAGTACACAGGTATTTCAGACGTCAAGATGGAAGAAGGATCTATGCGTGTAGATGCCAACATTTCCCTTCGCCCATATGGTCAAGAGGAATTTGGTACCAAGACTGAGTTGAAAAACTTGAACTCTTTCTCAAACGTCCGTAAAGGTCTTGAATACGAAGTGCAACGCCAAGCGAAAATCTTGCGTTCAGGTGGTGTCATTCGTCAAGAAACACGCCGTTACGATGAAGCCAACAAGAGTACTATCCTTATGCGTGTCAAAGAAGGAGCAGCGGATTACCGTTACTTCCCAGAACCAGACCTTCCATTGTTTGAGATCTCAGATGAGTGGATTGAGGAAATGCGTACTGAGTTGCCAGAGTTTCCAAAAGACCGTCGTGCTCGCTACGTGGCAGAGCTTGGTTTGTCTGACTATGATGCCAACCAATTGACAGCGACGAAAGTTACTTCTGACTTCTTTGAAGCAGCTGTAGCCCTTGGTGGAGATGCCAAACAAGTGTCTAACTGGCTCCAAGGTGAAGTCGCGCAATTCTTGAACGCAGAAGGCAAAACGCTTGAAGAAATCAAGTTGACACCAGAAAACTTGGTCGAAATGATTGCCATCATCGAAGATGGAACCATTTCATCTAAGATTGCCAAGAAAGTCTTCGTTCACTTGGCGAAAAACGGTGGCGGTGCGCGTGAATACGTTGAAAAAGCTGGTTTGGTACAGATTTCAGATCCTGAAGTCTTGATCCCAATCATCCACCAAGTCTTTGCAGACAATGAAGCAGCCGTAGCCGACTTCAAGTCAGGTAAACGTAACGCTGACAAGGCCTTCACCGGCTTCCTCATGAAAGCAACCAAAGGCCAAGCCAACCCACAAGTAGCCCTCAAGCTACTTGCTCAAGAATTGGCTAAGTTGAAAGAAGAGTAATAGATAAACAACCAGCCGAAAGGTTGGTTTTTTCTTTGCAGGGTATACAAAAACTCCTACGAATCGACTCGTTAGGAGTTTTTGAAAAAGACTAAGTGACTTTAGAAATGAGGAAGAGCTGAAGCAACCTTCATTTCTTCAGGAACAGTGACAATAACTTGATGAGCTTTTAAATGATATTTATCAATAATCCATTGGCGAAGTTTTTCTTTAGAGACATTAGAAGTACCTCGGAATTCCTGTCCATTATCATGAGCTGTCCAGTCTCCCATTTTCTTAAAATCGGTATTCTTAAGTAAGTCAGGGTATTGATCTAGCTCCTTAAGATGAACGATAGTAAAGGTGTTATCGTCACGTACAATGACGTTTTTCTTTAAAGCCTTACTTAAGTACCAGAAGAGCATAGCAACAGCACTAACTCCAACAACAAGTCCTGCAAAAGCAATTAAAAACTGTATGAAATTCATAATATTGCCTCCTTATAGGACATAGTATACTCCTTTTATAAAACGTTTTCAAATAAAAATAATCTGTTACTTTCCGTAGTATTATGGAAAAAGAATGCGTTTTCATTGTCGCTTGTGAAGTTTATAATAGAAGTATCAAAGTCAGGAGGAAAAACGATGACTACTTTTAAAGATGGATTTTTGTGGGGTGGTGCTGTAGCTGCTCATCAACTTGAAGGTGGATGGCAAGAAGGTGGTAAGGGTATCAGTGTTGCTGATGTCATGACAGCTGGTCGCCATGGAGTTGCCCGTGAAATTACACCGGGTGTTTTGGAAGGTAAATATTATCCAAATCATGAGGCCATAGATTTTTACCATCGTTACAAAGGAGATATAGCGCTTTTTGCTGAAATGGGATTTAAGTGCTTCCGAACATCAATTGCTTGGACACGTATTTTCCCAAAGGGTGATGAATTAGAGCCCAATGAAGAAGGGTTGCAGTTTTATGATGATCTTTTTGATGAGTGCTTGAAGCATGGAATTGAACCTGTAATTACTTTATCCCATTTTGAGATGCCTTATCATTTGGTTACAGAATATGGTGGGTGGAAAAATCGCAAATTGATTGATTTCTTTGTTCGCTTTGCAGAAGTCGTATTCAAACGTTATAAAGATAAAGTTAAATACTGGATGACCTTCAATGAAATCAACAATCAGGCCAATTACCAGGAAGATTTTGCACCATTTACGAACTCAGGTATTGTATACGAGGAAGGTGACGACCGAGAAGCTATTATGTATCAAGCAGCACACTATGAGTTAGTAGCCTCTGCTCGAGCAGTAAAAATTGGCCATGAAATCAATCCAGACTTTCAAATTGGTTGTATGATTGCGATGTGTCCTATTTATCCTGCAACTTGTAATCCTAAAGACATTTTAATGGCCATGAAGGCTATGCAAAAACGTTATTACTTTACTGACGTACATGTTTTTGGTAAATATCCTGAACACATTCTCAAGTATTGGGAACGTAAAGGAATTTCAGTTGATTTTACAGATCAAGATAAAGAGGATTTACTTGGAGGAACAGTAGACTATATTGGATTTAGTTACTATATGTCTTTTGCTATCGATTCTCATCGTGAGAATAATCCTCATTTCGATTATCTTGAAACGGAAGATTTGGTCAAAAATAATTATGTTCAGGCATCTGAGTGGGAGTGGCAAATTGACCCAGAGGGCTTACGTTATGCATTAAACTGGTTTACTGATCACTATCATCTACCACTTTTTATTGTTGAAAATGGTTTTGGTGCCATAGACCAAGTTGAAGCAGATGGCATGGTTCATGATGATTATCGAATTGATTACCTAGGTGCCCATATTCGTGAAATGAAAAAAGCTGTAGTTGAAGATGGCGTTGATTTAATGGGCTATACACCTTGGGGCTGTATTGACCTGGTTTCAGCCGGTACCGGTGAGATGAGGAAACGTTACGGATTTATCTATGTGGATAAAGATGATGATGGACAGGGAAGTTATGAACGATCACCGAAGAAATCATTTAATTGGTATAAAGAAGTTATTGCATCTAATGGTGCAACGGTAGAATAAAATTAAGAAGCTGGGCGTATTCCCAGCTTCTTTAGTAAACATAGGAGAATAAATATAATTGGTAGCATTGCAGCAATTTTAACAACATTTGCCTTTTTACCACAAGTTGTGCGTGTGGTAAAAACAAAAGATACTGAATCAATTGCCTTAGGGATGTATGTTATGCAGGTTATTGGTATTGCTTTGTGGCTTGCCCATGGCCTTCATATTGGTGACTTACCTTTGATTTTGGCTAATAGTGTTTCGTTCTTGCTATCTGGTATTATTTTGATTTATAAATTGAAGTACAAATAATTATTTTCCGTATCGTTGAGGAAAAATCAGCAATGGTAATTGTAAGCGCTTTACTTTATAATTAAAGTGTAAATAAGAAATAACCCAATCAGGTATCAATTTGATGGGATTAGATTAAAGGAGAAAATCTTATGGCAAAAGCGTTGATTATTTGTGCGGCAGGAATGTCTTCATCACTCATGGCGAAGAAAACAACGGAGTTTCTAAAGGGAAAAGGTCAGGATATAGAGGTTGACGCTATTAGTGCTACTGAAGGCGGAAAAGCTATTGCAGCATCAGAGTTTGATTTGTACCTTGTAAGTCCTCAAACAAAAATGTATTTTAAACAGTTTGAAGAAGCAGGTGCTAAAGTCGGAAAACCAGTTGTTCAAATTCCACCGCAAGCTTATATTCCAATTCCAATGGGAATTGAAAAAATGGCTAATTTAATTGTAGAAAACATCTAATCTTTGATAAAGAAATAATGTTAATAACAAGGTTTGATTAATATTATCTATTAACTAAATTATAAATGATTCATAATATGACTTATGCTCAATAAAAAGAATTTAAGGTGTGAAAATATCCTATAATGGAAGGTGAGAATATCATTTTTAGGAGGATATGAGAGTGTCAAATACTAGAGAAAAAGGCATCCTTCAATTCTTGTTAAAGCACAGGGAACGTTATGTTACAAGTAAGGAACTTGCTGAATACTTGTCCTGTTCGGATAGAACTGTACGTAATCACTTGAAATCAATTGATCAAACCTTAAATCTCCAAGGTGTTAGGTTAGTGTCAAAACAAGGACAAGGCTATCGACTAATTTTTGAAAGTCAAGAAGTTTGCCAAACCTTTCGTCTAATCTATGAATTAGGCAACGATTATAGTACAAAAACGTCTATGTCTCAAGGTGATGATCGTCTAGCCTTCATTTTAAATAAGCTCTTGTTTGAACAGGTTCCGGTTCTTTTTGATGATTTAGTTGAGGAGCTATATGTTAGTCGATCAACTTTATCTAATGATTTTAAAAAGATTCGCCAGATGCTAGCTGACTATAGCTTAACTATAGAGAGTAGAGCGAATAAAGGTGTCTATGTTTCTGGTGAAGAACGTGACAAACGTCGCTTTATTATGAGTTATTTCTTGGAAAATCAGTTTTTTAAAGCATTGCATACTTATGTGAAGTCAAATTTTTTTGACCAAAATCTTCCATTAGAGGAGTTGGCAAAGATTGTTTTAGAAGAATGTCAGGAAGCTAATCTGAAGTTATCGGATTTTGTCTTACAAAATTTAGTTGTTCATATAGCATTAGCAATAGGTCGTATCAAGTCTGGTTTTGAAATTAGTAACTTAGACTGTCAGATGGTAGACAATGACATTGAACGCCAGGTTGCTAAGAGGATTCTTTCAAGAGTCAGTAGTGTAACCAATCAGGAATTTCCAGTTCAAGAGATTGATTATATTACCCTACATCTGTTAGCTAAAAGTCAGTTACCCCAAAACAATCAAACAGAGTTTTCTAAAGAGGCACTGAGAGACTCGGTGGTCCAAAGCTTTAAAACCTTAGGGTTAGATGATATATATCACTTTTCTTCGGATTTTCAGCTTATTGAGAGCCTTATAACTCATTTGATGACCTTACAGGTACGTTTAGCCAGTCATATTAATCTTAGTAATCCATTGGTAGATGAGGTTAAACAGAATTATAGTGATGTATTCTTCATGACCAAGGAAATTCTTGCAAATATGGAAGCTTTTTCACAGGCTACTATATCTGACGATGAAATAGTTTATGTCTGTCTTCATTTCTTGGCTGCTATCGAACGTCGAAAAGAAAACCATAAATTTTCAGTATTGGCGATTTGTGCGACAGGATTTGGAGCTGCTCAAATGCTTAAAAATCGTCTTGAATCTGAGCTTGGGAATCGTATAGAGGTGGTTGATGTCATAGGTTACTATGAGTTGAACCAAGAAAAAATAGACGGTATTGATTTTATTGTATCGGCTGTTGATTTATCAAACCTTTACTTTCAGATACCAGTTTTTACAGTGAGTGTTTTTCTTAAAACCGAAGAAATATCTCAGATCCGTCAGGCTATGGACCAGATGCAAGTTTCGAGAATTGGAAATCGTTCAGAAGTAGCTCGGATTAAAGACGATAATTTTAAACAATACTTTAGTCAAGATAACTTCTTTGTATGGACGAAATGCGATAAAACACGACTATTGGAAGAAATGGCTGAAGGTCTATCTGTCGGTGAATCAGATGATTTCAAACAATCTTTACTTTACGAAATTAAACAGCGTGAGGACTTAAGTTCTGTCGTCTTTTCCCAAAGAGTTGCAGTTCCACATCCCATTAGACCATTGGGGAAAGAAGTTAAAGTCTCAGTTGCTATCTGTCAAGAACCTATATCTTGGGATAATCAAAGTTCACATATTCAACTTGTTTTTCTTTTATCACCATCATTATATGGTAATGATGGGTTGAAGGATGTGACGAAGAAAATAGTTTCCTTAACAGAAAATGATGACTTACAAAAGCAATTAATCAATTGCAAGGATTTTGAAGATTTTATTACAATTTTTGAAAAAATAACATAGGAGGTTCATATGAATCAAGAAGAACTACAGGTTGCAGCCTTTGAAATTATTCTTCATTCAGGCACTGCTAGAACAGAAATTCATGAAGCGTTTGCTGATATGCGAGAAGGACGTTTTGACGAAGCGGAAGCTAAGTTAGACCATTCAAATGAAGAAATTTTAGAAGCACACCATGCACAAACAAAACTTTTGCAAGACTATGCAAGTGGTGTGGAAATCAAGATTGAAATTATTATGGTGCATGCTCAAGACCATTTAATGACTACAATGACTCTATTGGAAGTGGCAAAAGAAATGCTGGTTCTTCATAGAAAGGTTGGCTAAGCATATATAGTTAAACAAGGAGGAAGACAATGACAAAAAAAGAACAACTAGAAATCGAGCGTCAACGTCGGGAGACAGCATTAAAAAATACTTTCTTTAATCGCTATCTTCTTCTACGTTATACAATAGCACTCTTCTTTTTTGGCAATATTTATTGGCTTTTGAATCAATTTATTCGTCCTTCTTTTGTTATTGTTCTCCCTATTACATTAATTGTATTAGCGATTTTGGCTACTGTTGAGCAGTTTCGATTGTATGGCAAGCGTGATGAACGTTTGAAGGTGACTCAGATGTTTATTCGCTCACAGGCAGTTATTCAGATGGGACTACTTGTTCTAACTTGGACGAGTTTGTTCACAACTCTTTTCCCAATTTTTGAAAATAATCAAGCTGCACGTTTCTTCGTTTTCGTTATTCTTTTACTAGGTTTTGGCCTATGCTTGTTAAATCTTAAAAGAATTCAAGAAATATATGAACGTAAAGATAAGGCTTATCAACGCTTTATCCAGTTAGAAAAGAGTTCTGTGACCTTATAGCACCTTGAAAAAGGATAACTATTGAAATAAATTTATAATTATTATTAAGGAGGTCCGATTATGGATCAACAAAACGGATTATTTGGTTTCCTTGAAAATCATGTCATGGGACCAATGGGGAAACTTGCTCAGTTTAAAGTTGTACGTGCAATCACGGCAGCAGGTATGGCAGCTGTACCATTTACTATTGTTGGCTCAATGTTCTTGGTATTTAGTATTTTGCCACAAGCCTTCTCATTCTGGCCAATTGTAGCTGATATTTTCTCAGCTTCATTTGATAAGTTTACTTCTCTATACATGGTTGCTAACTATGCTACTATGGGTTCTCTCTCACTTTACTTTGTTCTCTCACTTGCTTATGAGTTAACCAAAATCTATGCAGAAGAAGAAGAACTAAATATGAATCCTCTTAACGGTGCTCTTCTTGCGCTCATGGCTTTCATTATGACAGTTCCACAAATCATTTTTGACGGTGGAATGATGAAGGCTGTAGGTAGCCTAAAAGAAGGTGCAGTCGTTGTTGACGGTTGGGCAATGGGTAATGGAGTTACTCGCTTTGGTACTACTGGTATTTTCACAGCTATTATCATGGCTATTGTGACAGTCCTTATTTATCGTACATGTGTAAAACGTAATTGGGTTATTAAAATGCCTGAAGCTGTTCCAGAAGGAGTTTCACGTGGATTTACAGCCTTGATTCCAGGATTCGTCGTTGCATTTGTAGTTATCTTTATTAATGGTGCACTCGTAGCGCTGGGAACTGACATCTTTAAAGTTATTGCTATTCCATTTGGGTTTGTTGCTAACCTAACTAACTCATGGATTGGATTAATGATTATTTATCTTTTAACTCAACTTCTCTGGATTGTGGGGATTCATGGCGCGAACATTATCTTTGCTTTCGTTAACCCGATCGCACTTGCTAACATGGCAGAAAATGCTGCTGGTGGACACTATGCTGTAGCTGGTGAATTTTCTAACATGTTTGTTATCGCTGGTGGATCAGGTGCAACTCTTGGCCTTTGTCTATACATTGCTTTTGCTGCTAAGTCAGAGCAACTAAAAGCGATTGGACGTGCCTCAGTTGTTCCAGCATTGTTCAACATTAATGAACCTTTGATTTTTGGTTTGCCAATTATCTATAATCCAGCATTAGCAATTCCATTTATCTTGGCGCCAATGGTTACAGCTACTATTTACTACTTTGTTAATGCATTACATTTGATTAATCCTGTTATTGCACAAGTTCCATGGCCAACGCCAGTTGGAATCGGAGCCTTCTTAGGAACTGCAGACCTCCGTGCGGTTGTGGTTGCTCTTGTCTGTGCAGTTGCTGCCTTCCTTGTTTACTTCCCATTCATCCGTGTTTACGATAAGAAATTGTTAAAAGAAGAACAAGAAGCTTAATTTATGATTAAAGATCTTAACGTTTGTTAAGGTCTTTTTTGTTATACTAGTGATATTCAATAAAGAATATTTTAAACAGGAGCAACCCTATGAACAAATTCTTAAGAGTCCTATTTATCCTTGTCATCCTAGCCATGACTGGTGCTATTATTTTTCAGCTATTCTTCCCAACCTATATGGGAAGTCATTCGGGTTACGGTATTTCAGTTGGATGGCAGAGGGAGATTGGTATTTGGAATGTGGCGGTTCTGGTCATCCTCCTTGCCGTTAACCTAAAGTACGATTGGTTTTATCTGAGAGCAGTTCTGATTGCTTTGATTCTAGGAGGCCTAGGTATTGGAACCAATCATTTCCTTAGCTATCTTCAATACCATCACTCTGTTAATGCTGTTGGAGCTTTTGAGAATTATCTTTTAGTCCTTGGCTGGATTGTCGGTTGGTGGCTGGAAAATTCTTCAAGAAAAACAGTTTAATTTTTCTGAAGTTATCGCCTGGCTCACAACTCCCTGTGTTATAATAAATAGGCATTATCATAATCGAGGAAAACACATGTCTAAACAATTAAAAGGTAGTCTGATGGTCATAACTGCTGGGATTGCCTGGGGAGTCTCAGGGGTTTCTGGTCAATACTTGATGGCTCATGGGGTTAATGTCAATCTTTTGACGAGTTTACGTTTGCTTCTGTCTGGTATTTTACTAACGGCTTCGGTCTTTTTTAGGCAGCGAGACAAATTAGTACAAGCTATTAAAGATAGAAAAACCTTAGTAAGTATCGCCTTATTTGCGCTCTTTGGTCTGGTACTAAATCAGTACGCCTATCTTAGTGCTATTCAATACACTAATGCTGGGACAGCGACGGTCTTGCAGTATGTCACTCCAGTTATCATCCTGGCTTTTGTATGTGCAAAATATCGTAGGTTCCCAACAGCAGCAGAGCTAGTGGCGATTATCATGGCTATTGTGGGAACCTTTACCATCGCAACGCATGGTCAGATAAGGGAGCTGGCGATTACACCTCTGGGCTTGTTCTGGGGTCTCTTTTCGGCGGTGACCTATGCACTTTATATCTTACTGCCTGCTAAGGCTATTGAAAAATGGGGAAGTTTGATTGTCATTGGTTTAGGTCTGTTGATTGGTGGTTTAATCTTTCCGATTGTTATCCAAGCCTGGAAGTACGAGCTACCCTTGACTAGTGGAAATCTTCTAGCACTCTTTGGGTTGGTCTTCATTGGGACAGTCTTTGCTTACACCGTTTTCCTTAAGGGGACAACCATGGTTGGAGCTGTCAAAGGGAGTCTCTTGGCTTCGGTAGAACCTATAGCGTCGGTCATTTTGACCGTATTAATTATGGGGGACCGCTTCTTTGCCATTGATGTGGTTGGAATGTTTTTAATTGTTCTTGCTGTTATCATCATATCGCTTAAGAATTTAGTTGCCCTTAAAAAACAAGAAAAAATTCAAAGATAAGATTGGAGCCTGAGTGATCGTGGCTCTTTTCTTTATTGTTCTGTAAAGGATGTTCTTAAAAAATAGGACTTAAGTCTCACACATAAACCTTAAAAATATGGTAGAATAAGAGGTAAACTAACATTTTGGAGAGAAAATGACTATAGACGATTATAGGCCCCATTTTATGGTGGAGGCTGTTTATGATTTGAAACCTGACCAGCTACGTGAACACGGTATTCGTGCCGTCTTGGTCGATTTGGACAATACCTTGATTGCTTGGAACAACCCTGATGGGACTCCTGAGCTACGTGCTTGGTTGGATGAGATGACAGAGGCTGATATTCCGGTAGTTGTGGTCTCTAACAATAAATATGAACGTGTTGAACGTGCGGTTGCCAATTTCCATGTGGATTTCGTGAGTCGTGCCATGAAGCCTTTCACTAAAGGCATTAATGAAGCGATTGAGCGTTACCACTTTAACCGAGACGAGGTCGTTATGGTGGGAGACCAGCTAATGACTGACATCAGAGCTAGCCACAGAGCTGGAATTCGATCGATTTTGGTTAAGCCTTTGGTGAAATCAGATGCTTGGGTAACCAAGTTTAACCGTTGGCGTGAACGTCGCATGTGGAAAAAGATTGAAAAAGCATATGGTCCAATGACCTTCAACAAAGGAATTTAATGGAAGAATTATTTTGTATTGGGTGTGGAGCCCAAATTCAAACAGAAGATAAAGAAAAAGCAGGTTTCACACCTGCTAGCTCTATTAAAAAGGCCGAAGAAACAGGTGAGTTATACTGCCAACGCTGTTTCCGTCTTCGTCATTACAATGAGATTGTGGACGTCCACATCACAGATGATGAATTTTTAAAATTGCTTCATGAAGTTGGTGATAGTGATGCCCTCGTTGTCAATGTCGTTGATATTTTTGATTTTAATGGATCAATCATACCAGGCTTATCACGCTTTGTTTCGGGTAATGATGTGCTCTTGGTTGGAAATAAAAAGGATATCCTGCCTAAATCTGTTAAAGATGGTAAGGTAACCCAATGGTTGACAGAACGTGCCCACGAAGAAGGGATGCGTCCGGTGGATGTCATGTTGACGTCTGCCCAAAATCACCACGCCATTAAAGAGCTAATCCAACGTATTGAAAACCTCCGTAAGGGTCGTGATGTCTATGTTGTTGGTGTGACGAATGTTGGTAAATCAACCTTAATCAATGCCATTATCAAAGAAATTACTGGTGATAAAGATGTTATCACAACCTCTCGTTTTCCAGGAACGACCCTTGATAAGATTGAAATCCCTTTGGATGACGGTAGCTATATTTTTGATACACCAGGAATTATTCACCGACACCAGATGGCACACTATCTGTCAGCGAAGGATCTCAAGTATGTTAGTCCTAAGAAGGAAATTAAGCCAAAAACTTACCAGTTAAATGCAGGACAAAGCCTATTCCTAGGCGGTCTTGGACGTTTTGACTTTATTGATGGGAATAAGCAAGGTTTTACAGCCTTCTTTGATAATAACTTGAAGCTACATCGTACCAAACTTGAAGGCGCAGATGCCTTCTATGATAAGCATGTTGGAAGTCTCCTCATGCCTCCTGGGCCAAAGGATCTTGCCGATTTTCCGAAACTTGTCCGTCACGAGTTCACTGTCAAAGATAAGACAGACATTGTCTTCTCAGGATTAGGATGGATCCGTGTCCAAGGAAAAGCTGCCCAACCAACCATCGTTGCTGCTTGGGCACCAGAAGGTGTTGGCGTTGTCGTACGAAAAGCGATTATTTAAACTTAATTAAGTAGTTAAAAGTATAAAAAGAGTCTTTTCAATGAACATGAGGTTTGCCTAGATTTACGTCATGAGCAAACGATGTATTTTTCGCAGTGATAGTCCAAGTAACATAAAATGTGACTTGGATTCGGAATTTTTGAGACCCTAGGTTCAAAAATTAGCTATGAAACCGAAGGTTTGCTAGCGTCCGTATCACCTAAGAAAAACAGCAAAAAAATTAAAAGGAATAAACATGTCATTAACATCAAAACAACGTGCCTTCCTCAAATCGGAAGCACACACCCTTAAACCTATTGTACAAATCGGGAAAAATGGTCTTAACGACCACATCAAAACTAGCGTTCGTAACGCTCTTGATGCCCGTGAATTGATTAAAGTAACCCTACTCCAAAATACTATGGAAGATATTCATGAGGTTGCTGAAATCTTGGAAGAAGAAATTGGCTGTGATACAGTCCTTAAGATTGGACGTATCTTGATTCTCTATAAAGAATCAGCTAAAAAAGAAAATCGTAAGTTGTCACCAAAGGTCAAAGCAATCCAAAAATAGTTGCCGACTTTGCTTGGTGAAGGACAAACTAAGGTATAGGAACACTTTTGAAGCATTAAAGCTAGCCTTAAGACAGTTGTATAATGCTTGAAAAAGAGGAGGCGTACATGGCACTAGATCTCGTAACCCCATTTACAAAGGTTCAACTAGAGGAAGAAATCAAAGATACAGGCCGTAAGCAAGTGGGAATATTAGGTGGAAATTTCAATCCTGTTCATAATGCCCACTTGGTTGTTGCTGATCAGGTGCGTCAGCAGTTGGGCCTCGATGAAGTTCTTCTCATGCCTGAATATGAGCCACCTCATGTCGATAAAAAAGAGACCATTGATGAAAAACACCGCCTTAATATGCTTATGTTGGCTATTAACGGTATCGAAGGATTGGACATCGAAACCATTGAGTTGGAACGTAAGGGAATCAGCTATACCTATGACACCATGAAGCTCTTGACAGAGGCTAATCCTGATACGGATTATTACTTTATTATTGGAGCGGATATGGTCGAATACCTACCTAAGTGGCATCGAATTGATGAACTTATCGAGATGGTCCAATTTGTTGGTGTTCAGCGTCCTAAGTATAAGGCTGGAACCTCTTACCCAGTTATTTGGGTGGATGTGCCCCTTATGGATATTAGTTCAAGTGCAGTCAGAGCCTACATTAAGAAGGATCGCACACCTAACTTTATGGTGCCACAGTCTGTACTTGCCTACATCAAGAAAGCGGGGCTCTATAAATGACCTATGAAAAATACCTAGACTATTCTCGTGAAGAACTTCTTGAAAAAGTTCGAGCGGTCATGAGCCCTAAACGCTTCAATCATGTTCTGGGTGTTGAGCGAGCTGCTATTGCTCTTGCTGAAAAGTACGGATATGATACTGAGAAAGCCGGATTGGCTGGTTTGCTTCATGATTATGCCAAGGAACTTCCAGATCAGGAATTCTTGGGGCTTATTGATAAATATAAGCTTGATCCTGAATTGAAAAATTGGGGGAATAATGTCTGGCATGGCATGGTTGGGATTTACAAAATCCAAGAAGATTTGGGATTGACTGACCCCGAAATTCTACGCAGTATTGAAATCCATACCGTCGGAAGCCATGAAATGTCAACCCTAGATAAGATTGTCTATGTGGCTGATTATATTGAGCATAACCGTAATTTCCCTTTGGTAGAGGAAGCTAGACAAGTAGCAGAGCAATCCTTGGATAAGGCCGTTGCTTTTGAGGCAGTTCATACCGTGGAACACTTGGCTCATCAGGCCTTACCGATTTTCCCACAAACCTTGGAAACCTATAATGCTTTTGTGCATTACTTAAAAGATTAATAACAAATTACTGGAGAATATCATTGACTAAAGAAGAATTACTTGAATTGGTTGTCAAAGCTGCTGATGAAAAGCGAGCTGAAGACATCGTTGCCCTAGATTTGTATGGTCTTACTAGCCTAACAGATTACTTTGTTATTTTGAGTGCCATGAATAGCCGTCAGTTGGAAGCTATTGCGGACAACATTCGTGAGAAAGTTAAAGAAGCTGGTGTGGACGCTAGTCACATGGAAGGTGACAATAAGGGTGGTTGGATTCTTTTGGATCTTAACGACGTCGTTGTTCACATCTTTACAGAAGATGAGCGTGCACACTATAACCTCGAAAAACTCTGGCATGAAGCACCAATGGTGGATGTGTCAGCTTATTTGGCATAAGAAATTGAACTCAGTTGGCGACAACTGGGTTTTGTTGCTTAATTGAAAATCTAATGGAAAGAAAGGATAGGGCCTCGTGTTTAGTTAATTTGTCAACTGAACACGAGCTAAAAGCTGTGAGATAAAGATAAACTTTCTTTGTACTGGCGATACGGCAGAAATTTTCCTATTTTCTCTGTGCTTTTGACGCTCTTTGTATCTTGATTTATGGCTACTTATGAAACTTTTGCGGCGGTCTATGACGCTGTTATGGATGACAGTCTTTACGATTTGTGGACGGATTTTTCCCTCCGTCATTTGCCAAAGACTAAGGACAAAAAGAAATTGCTTGAATTGGCTTGTGGAACAGGGATTCAATCGGTACGTTTTTCTCAAGCTGGTTTTGATGTCACTGGACTTGATTTGAGTGCTGATATGTTGAAGATTGCGGAGAAGCGTGCGTCTTCTGCCAAGCAGAAAATCGATTTTATTGAAGGCAACATGCTGGATTTATCACAAGCTGGCAAGTATGATTTTGTGACCTGTTATTCAGACTCAATCTGCTATATGCAAGACGAAGTAGAGGTTGGGGACGTCTTCAAAGAGGTTTACAATGCACTTAATGAAGATGGTGTCTTTATCTTTGATGTGCATTCGACCTACCAGACAGATGAGGTTTTCCCTGGCTATTCCTATCATGAAAATGCAGAAGACTTTGCTATGCTTTGGGATACTTACGAGGATGCGGCTCCGCATTCTATCGTCCATGAATTGACCTTCTTTGTTCAAGAGGAAGATGGGAGCTTTAGCCGTCATGATGAGGTGCATGAGGAGCGTACCTATGAGGTCTTGACTTATGATATCTTGCTGGAGCAGGCTGGCTTCAAATCCTTCAAGCTTTACGCCGATTTCGAGGATAAGGAACCTACTGAAACTAGTGCACGTTGGTTCTTTGTGGCACAGAAGTAAATAAAATATTGTTAATCTTATGCTTAGGAGGTAAGGAAAAATGAGTATACCAGTACCATTTGGTGAAATTATTGAAAAAGAAGTGATTACCAATATACCCAAAATTTATCAAAAGTTAAAGCAAATTTATAAGGACTTACAGTTTAAAACAGAAGAGGAGTTAGGTGTTGTTTATCAGAATTATTTAAAATTTACTTATGATAAATATTCTAAAGTTAAAACATTGCTTTATAAAAACGAAGGTAAGTTTATATATGATTTCTATGAACATGTTTATTTGAATAGCGCTGATTTAGAAAAGCTAGAAACTGATAATACTGAGCAGATTTTTAATAAGTCGTCTAATATTATTTTGACAGGAACTGGTGGGATTGGTAAATCAATGCTTGTAAAACATATTTTTATCGACCAAATACAACAAGCTACATCAATTCCAATTTTTATTGAGTTAAAATCTCTTAATGATTTTGAGTTTTTGGACAACAGGTTAATTGATTTTATTTATCATGAGATTCGAAGCCATCATTTAGATTTAGAAAAGCAATATTTTGAGGTGACTTTAAATGCTGGAAGATATACAATAATTTTTGACGGATTAGATGAAGTAAATCCGTCAAAACGTTCGTGGTTAGATAGAGAGATTAAAGAGTTTGTAACTTTATACAATGAAAATCGGTATGTTTTATCTTCAAGACCGTCTGAGGAATTTATAGGATGGAATCAATTTATTGAGTATGAAATTAGTAAAATGGATAAGGTACAGGCACTAGCTTTAATCAATAAACTGAAGTATGATGAAAAAGTAAAAAAACGTTTTCATAAAGAATTAAATGGTCATTTATATGATACTCATAAATCTTTTGCCTCTATCCCACTCCTGTTAACGATTATGTTAATGACTTATGAAGCTGGGGCTTCTATTCCAAATAATTTAACTGATTTTTACAATCAGGCCTTTTATACATTGTACCAAAGACATGATGCATCTAAATCAGGATACAAAAGAGAACTAAAAGCAAAATTAACCCCTGAGGAATTTCGAAATATATTAGCATACATTGGTTTGAAAACATTCTTTGATGGGAAAGTAGATTTCGATAGAACTACACTTGATGATATAATTACTAAATATTGTTTAAAAAATAACTTTGAATTAAAGACGAATGATATAGTTTATGATGCGACTCACAGTGCTTGCATGATGCTTCAAGAAGGTGTTAGTTTAAAGTTCTCTCATCGTTCTTTCCAAGAATACTTTGCTGCAGTAGGTATTAATCAACTAGATGATAAACTTCAAAGACAGATATTAGTTAAGTGGTCTGAAGCAGATAGAAATAATATTAGTTCCCACAGAACTTTTATGAATGCACTTTTCACGATACAGAAAGAAAGAACTTTCAAAAATTTATGTATTCCAATTATAGAAAGTATAGATGAAAAGTATAGGAGAATGGGAGATATCGCAGAGAGAATTAGTACATGTTTTAAATACTTTATCTGTGACAAAGGCAGCAGAGGAAGTAAATCTGTATTAGGATTTTCACTAACAAATGAAGTTTACTTCTACTTCACTTTGCAATTTTTAATATTTGATAACATAGGCGTAAATATTTTGTCAATAAGTGATTTTGAAAGTATAAAAAAATTAGAGGCTAGTATAGTATCTAATTGGAAGATAGGTGAAAGAAAAAATTATAACATGTTGACAGATGATGAAAAATGTTTGATAAATAAGTGGGTAAATGGCTGGTATTTTAGTAGACACAATTACTTAAAAGAATGGTCAATTAAATTCGTTGAGGAAACAACCACTCAAAAACGGAGTCTACAGAATATAATAGATTCAATTTAACAGACAAAGGGTATAAAATGACAGTTACAGGTATTATTGCTGAGTTCAATCCTTTTCATAACGGCCACAAGTATCTCTTGGATCAGGCTGAAGGCGTAAAAATTGTTGCCATGTCTGGGAATTTTGTCCAGCGAGGTGAGCCAGCTATTGTGGATAAGTGGACTAGGGCTCAGATGGCTTTGGAAAATGGAGCAGACCTCGTGGTTGAGTTGCCCTTCCTGACATCAGTCCAGTCTGCCGATTATTTTGCTGCTGGAGCCGTGGATATCTTATCTCGACTGGGAATTGATAGCCTTACCTTTGGCACGGAAGAAGTTCTAGATTATCAGAATATAGCAGATGTTTATTCTGAAAAGTCTGAGGAAATGGAAGCCTTTGTGGAGAGTTTGCCGAGTGATTTGTCTTATCCACAGAAGACGCAAAAAATGTGGGAAAAGTTTGCTGGTGTGGACTTTACTGGCAATACCCCCAACCATATCCTAGGATTAGCCTATGCCAAAGCTTGTGCTGGTAAGGACATAAACCTGAATCCTATCCAGAGACAAGGAGCCGGCTATCATTCCTCAGACAAGGAAGTATCTTACGCCTCAGCGACCAGTCTTCGTCTCCACAAGCAAGATAGTGATTTTGTGGATAAGTTCATGCCCAATAGCAAACTTTTTCAGACTTCTCCACAGGTCTCTTGGGATAATTATTTCCAATTGCTGGTTTATCAGATTTTTACAAATCCCGATTTGACTAGTGTTTTCCAGGTGAATGAAGAGATTGCCAGTCGTTTAAAGACTGCTATTCGTGAGGTTTCTTCTGTGGAGGAACTAGTGGATAAGGTGGCGACTAAACGCTATACAAAAGCACGGGTACGTCGTATTTTGACCTATATCCTAGTTGGAGCTGTGGATAATCCTTTGCCTGAATCTATTCATGTGCTTGGATTTTCTCAAAAAGGGCAGGCTCATCTCAAATCTGTGAAAAAGTCTGTGGATATAGTGGCTCGGATTGGAAGGGAGCCTTGGGATATGCTTACACAACAAGCGGATAATGTTTATCAATTAGGTAATCCCGAGCTTTCTCAACAAAACTTCGGACGCATACCAATTAGAGTAAAATAGTTTTATAGAAGGTCTACCTCTAGTAGGCTTTTTTACTTTTCGGAAAATATTCTTAAAAAGGTCAAAAAAGATCAAATAAAGCTATTGACCTTTACTGACTAATAGTGTATGATAGTCACATAAGGATTTATCTTCCTTATAAGTCTTGTAGCGTGGGTTAGTTCCTTCTAAAAAGGTAATTATAGCTTGGCTACAAAAAAATGATAACAAAGGTCAAAAAAAGTCAAAAAAACTATTGACTATTACTGACCAATGTTGTACAATATAAACATAAGGAAATGAAATCCTTATGAAGGCTGTGTAAATAGCCCATATACCAATAAAAAAGGATTGCAGCTAGTCTGCAAAAATTTTCATCTGAAAGGTCAGTAAAAGTCAAAACTAAATTCTTGACCTGATCAAATGAAAGGTATATGATAAAACTATAAGGAAAAAGGATTCCTTAATGTACAAGTTTCTTTCGTCGAAACTCTTCATAGTTTTGAAAGAGGCTTGGGAGTTAGCTATATTGAGAGATTCACAGAAAGAAGGTGGCTCTTATGCTAAATGACAATTTATTTAAGACTGTGAAAGTTCTCAGTCTCCTACCAAGAGCAAAACCTGAAATTATTAGAAGAGTAGTTAAAGCTACTAAAAATTTTTAGGATTTTGGTCAGTAAAAGTCAAAAAAACACATTAACATAAAAATAACACTTAAAAAATTTCACAAGAAAACACAAAACGAGGTAATTATATGAACAACAACTTTAACAATATGGATGATCTTTTCAATCAATTGATGGGTAACATGGGTGGTTACCGTTCAGAAAACCGTCGCTACATGATTAACGGTCGTGAAGTGACACCTGAAGAATTTGCTATCTACCGTCAAACAGGTCAATTGCCTGGTAATGAAGGTGAAGCAGTGAACCCAACTCAACATCAAGGTAAAGGACCTAAACAAGATGGTATTATTGCTAAACTTGGTCGTAACTTGACTGAAGAAGCTCGTGAAGGTAAATTGGATCCTGTTATCGGACGTAACAAAGAAATCCAAGAAGCTTGCGAAATCTTGGCTCGCCGTACCAAGAACAACCCAGTCCTTGTCGGGGATGCTGGGGTTGGTAAAACAGCCGTAGTTGAAGGTTTGGCTCAAGCCATCGTTAATGGTGATGTCCCAGCTGCTATCAAGAATAAAGAAATCATTTCAATTGATATTTCTGGACTTGAAGCTGGTACTCAATACCGTGGTAGCTTTGAAGAAAACATTCAAAACTTGGTAAACGAAGTCAAAGAAGCTGGAAACATTATCCTCTTCTTCGATGAAATCCACCAAATTCTTGGTGCCGGAAGCACTGGTGATGGTCAAGGGTCTAAAGGTCTTGCTGATATCTTGAAACCAGCTCTTTCACGTGGTGAATTGACAGTGATTGGTGCAACAACTCAAGATGAATACCGTAACACTATCTTGAAGAACGCTGCCCTAGCTCGTCGTTTCAACGAAGTTAAGGTCAATGCTCCTTCTGCTGAAGATACTTTCAAGATTCTCCAAGGTATCCGTGATCTTTATGAAAAACACCACAATGTTATCTTGCCAGATGACGTCTTGAAAGCAGCGGTTGATTTCTCTGTACAATACATTCCACAACGTAGCTTGCCAGATAAGGCTATCGACCTTGTCGATGTAACAGCTGCTCACTTGGCTGCTCAACACCCAGTGACTGATGTGAATGCTGTTGAACATGAAATTGAAGCTGAAAAAGCTAAACAAGAAGCTGCAGCTGCCAAAGAAGACTACGAAGCAGCTCTAAACGCTAAGGTTCGTATTGAAGAACTTGAAAAGAAAATTGCTAACCATACAGCAGACCTTAAAGTCACTGCAACTGTTAACGATGTGGCTGAATCTGTAGAACGTATGACTGGTATCCCAGTATCGCAAATGGGAGCAACTGATATCGAACGTTTGAAAGATATGGGCCACCGTTTGCAAACTAAAGTTATCGGTCAAGATAAGGCCGTTGAAGCAGTGGCACGTGCCATCCGTCGTAACCGTGCAGGATTTGACGAAGGTAACCGTCCAATCGGTAGCTTCCTCTTTGTAGGACCTACTGGTGTTGGTAAAACTGAGTTGGCTAAACAATTGGCTCTTGATATGTTCGGAACCAAAGATGCCATTATCCGTTTGGACATGTCAGAATACAGCGACCGCACAGCCGTTTCTAAATTGATTGGTACAACAGCTGGTTATGTTGGTTATGATGACAATAGCAATACTTTGACAGAACGTGTTCGCCGTAACCCATACTCAATCGTTCTTCTCGACGAAATTGAAAAGGCTGACCCTCAAGTCATCACCCTTCTCCTCCAAGTTTTGGACGATGGTCGTTTGACAGATGGTCAAGGTAACACTGTAAACTTCAAGAATACTGTGATTATCGCAACTTCAAACGCAGGCTTTGGTTACGAAGCTAACTTGACAGAAGATGCTGATAAACCAGAACTTATGGATCGTTTGAAACCTTACTTCCGTCCAGAATTCCTTAACCGTTTCAATGCTGTCATCGAATTCTCACACTTGAGCAAAGAAGATCTTTCTAAGATTGTAGACCTTATGTTGGTTGAAGTTAACAAGACGCTTTCTAAGAAAGACATTGACTTGGCAGTTAGCGAAGCTGCTAAAGAATACATGACTGAAGAAGGCTACGATGAAGTCATGGGTGTTCGTCCACTCCGTCGTGTGGTTGAACAACAAATCCGTGACAAAGTCACAGACTTCCACTTGGATAACCTTGATGCTAAACACCTAGAAGCTGATATGGAAGATGGTGTCTTGGTTATCAAAGAAAAAGATGCTAAATAAAAAGCATAAAACCTCCTAATCCTATTTATGAAGCAGAGATGTTAGTAGACATCTCTGTTTTTTTCTTTTTTACTTAAGACTTTCCTTGGGTACCACGGACGGAAGCGACTTCCTAACGGAATTCCATTCCTAAGATTTGAGTCTGGGTCTCAAATCTTCCGAGTGAGAGAAGCAATAAGGCTTCTCTCACCTTTAGCACAGCGGAAAGTCTTGTTTTGTGTATAGCTGTGACTTTTATATTTATTCTTAAATATAAAATGAGATAAAATTGTTTAAATTATAATAATATGATAAATAGTTAAAAATATATTCTATTTTCAAGAAAGCGTTGACAACGCATTCATATCGCTATATAATTTTTGTGTAAAATTAAATTTTAGTTAGTGATTTCTTGGGTTTAATATTACAATCTTTTGTTATTTGATAAGGAGAAATAATGTTAAAAGTAGTTTTATGGATTTTGGCTATTCTACTTCTTGTAGGAATAGCAATGTTGAACCCCCTAATTGCAGCTGGTATTGTGATTGCAGGATTGTTACTCCAGTTGTTTTTGAAGAAATGAGTTAATAGGAAAAAAGTATGAAAAAGATAATATATGGTATTTTAGCGATTTTATTAGTGATTGTCGTAGGATTCATTTTTCTTAGCGTATATAAAGGGAGTGAGTCATCTGGTAATCAAAAACCAAAGACAGAAATCATAGTAAATGTAAAATCTTTGGAAAAGGTCAGTGAGTTAGTTTTACTCAATGCATCTATTCAAAAAGTTAAGTCAATAGAAAATAATACAAAGTTATTTGGTAGTAACTTTGTAATACCTGGTTCAGAAAAGAAAGCACTCATTATTCTAAATTATACGGCAAAATTCGGTATTAAGAATGATGTAACCATTAAAGATAATGGTAATCATAATTATCAAGTTACATTACCCAAATTTGAAGTTATTGGTGTTGAATTAGATAAAGAAAAACCTTATACACTCTACGATACTAGTGGAGGGATTCTTAGTTATTCGACTAAAGACATAGATACTGGTGAGGCTGTTGCAGAAGGTTTTTCAAATAAGGAACAACAAGGTTTTATAAAGGACAATAAAAAATTATTAAAGGAGTCAGCCGAGAAGTACTACTCTACAATGATTAAATCTTTGGACCACGAGGCAAAAGTGACAATTGAAACTCAAAAATAAAGGTGAGGAAAAGATATGTTAAAGTAAATTTTTAATGTTAGCGTTTATGTATTTGCGGTTTTTGGATTTATATTTACATTGTTAATATTTTTTTTGGCTATTAGAGATTCTTCGAATGAAAATTCTACTAATGGCAATAATACGTCAAAAGTAGGACAAAGTATTATGGGTTCGAAAAAAACAGTAGCAAAAGCGGAAGAACTATATAGTGATAAAAATATTAAAATAATAAGAACTGGTGGAAATATTATTATTGATAACTTAACGGATAAAGAAATTAATATTGAATCAACTTTTGTAATTAACAATAGTATTGAAGCAAAGCCATTTAGTTCGTCACAATCTAGAATTGATCCGAAAGGAAAGCAGTCAGTATCTATATCAGAATTTGTTGCCGTTAATCCAGGACAGAAAGTTGAGGAATCAGACGAAAAAGCAAAAAAAGCAAACTACTATAAGCATAAAATGAAGAGCGGTGAAAATATTGGGTGGACTGCTAATATACAGAATGGTAACTATGATACAATGAATTCATTTAGTATAAATTTTAATTACTAATTGTGAGGAGATGCAGAATGGATTTATTGGATAAACTGTTAAGTAATAAGATTGTTAATACAAATGGTTGCACATGTTCAGATATTGGTACCAAAGTCCATTCCTATTTAAGGACACATCCTAAAAATCAGGGCTTAACGAAATCAGCAACACGTTCTATTATTAATGCTTTAAAAAAGAAATAGTAATTATATGAAAATAGGTTTAGTAGTGTTCTCTTTAATCTGATTAGTGGTGCCTTTTATTATTGAATGGTACTTTCTGTTGTGAAAAAAAGGAACATTGAGTGACTATTACACTATCCATAAACTTTTTATAAGTTTTCATCATTGATAAAAAAGGTAAGTAGCCGATGCTACTTACCTTTATTCTTTATCATCACCTTGATACTTTTGCAAGCGTTCTTGGATGATGTTGAGTCGGGGTTCGAGGTCTTTTTTGAAGACGCGTGTTTTATAGTTGAGGTCTTGTTTGATGTCAGCGAGAACAAGGTTTTGTTCCTTGATGATGTCAAGGTTGCGTTTGATATTGTCCAGATCGTGAGAGATATTTTCTCGTGATTGGTTGAGGTCTAGGATTTCCTCTTTGATGTCTTCACGTCGTTTATAGGCGTAGTAGGCACCGTAGGCAAGAGTTCCAAGAGCTAGAAAGCGTCCGATTTTCATTCTGTTACCTCTTTAGCGATGCTGTCAGCAAGGTCGGCCAGGGCAGCGAAGTCTGGTTCGTGTTCGTCAAATCCCATGTGGATACCATCGTCTGCACCGTAACGAGGAACGAGATGAATATGAGCGTGGAAGACGGTTTGTCCAGCAACTTCTTCGTTGTTATTAAGGATATTCATGCCGATAGCTTTTGTTGCTTTTTGGACGGCACGGGCAATTTTAGGGACACGGCTAAAGACAGTCTCTGCGGTTTCAGCAGACATTTCTAAGATGTTACGAACGTGCTCTTTAGGAATAACCAAGGTATGTCCTTTTGTAGCTTGTGAAATATCGAGGAAGGCTAGAACCTTGTCGTCCTCGTAGACTTTTGATGAAGGGATTTCTCCAGATATAATTTTACAGAAAATACAATTATCCATAATAACGACCTTTCCATGAGTTTTTGTTATAATAGATTATATCATACCAAAGAGAGAAAAGATAATGCTTAAATTAGAAAAGGTGACGGGTGGTTATGCTAATATTCCCGTCCTAAAAGATGTGACTTTTGAGGTGGCTGATGGTGAATTGGTTGGTCTCATTGGTCTTAATGGTGCTGGGAAATCAACAACAATTAACGAGATTATTGGTCTCTTAACACCTTATGGGGGACAGATTGCCATTGATGGGTTAACTATTCAACAAGATCCAGCTAGCTATCGTCAGAAGATTGGCTATATTCCTGAAACGCCAAGTCTATATGAAGAGTTGACGCTTCGTGAACATTTGGAAACGGTGTTGATGGCCTATGGTCTTGATGTGACTGAGGGGATGGCACGTGCTGATAAATACCTCAAGCTCTTTCGCTTAGATGAAAAATTGGACTGGTTCCCGACTCAGTTTTCAAAGGGAATGAAGCAGAAGGTTATGATTATCTGTGCCTTTATTGTTAACCCCAGTCTTCTCATTGTTGATGAGCCCTTCCTAGGTTTGGATCCCTTGGCGATTTCGGACTTGATTGAGCTTTTGGCTGAGGAAAAAGCGAATGGTAAGGCGATTCTCATGTCTACCCACGTTTTGGATTCGGCTGAGAAAATGTGTGATCGCTTTGTGATTTTGCACCATGGACAGGTCTTAGCACAGGGGACTCTCGAGGAGCTCCGTCAGACTTTTGGCGACGATAGTGCTAGTCTTAACAATATCTACATGCAGTTAACTAAGGGAGAATTGTCATGATAGCTAAGCTATTTAAGGAGCGTAGCAAGCGATTCAATGCCCGCTGTGCTAAGTATAGTCGCTACGTTTTTAATGATCATTTTATCTTGGTTCTTCTCTTTCTGCTAGGCTTTGTCTTGGTTCAGTATAGCCAGTTGCTGAAGCATTTTCCAAAAAATCCGTGGGCAATCATTCTTGGCTTGCTTGTGCTTTGTCTGTTATTACCTTTCTGGGGGAATATTGCGACTTATCTAGAACCTGCGGACAAGCACTACCTTTTGGTTAAGGAAGAAGAGGTACTAGACCATGTTAAGAAGGCAACAGGACGTGCTTTTAGATTTTGGTTAATAGTACAAACCCTGATTTTTATTTTGGTTATTCCTCTCTTTTTAGCCTTGGGACTTCCAGTTTGGGGAGTTATCCTTGTAGCTGTGGCTATGGCTATTCTTAAGTATGTTATTTTCCAGAAAAAGGCTCAACCTTTTTATAAGCAGTCTGGACTGAATTGGACTGAAGCTATTGCAGGAGAAAATAAGCGTCAACAATCGATCTTGAAGTTCTTTTCACTCTTTACCAATGTTAAAGGGATTACGTCGAGTGTTAAACGTCGTGCCTATTTGGATGGTATTCTCAAACGTACAAAGAAAGACAAGGAAAATACCTGGTATAATCTTTACCTAAGAGCCTTCTTGCGTTCTGGAGATTACTTTGCCCTTAGCCTACGCCTTTTTGCCCTAACGCTTTTAGTTATCTTTTTGGTTCCTGAAAAATGGCTGGCTATGGTTCTTGTGGTTGTTTTTGACTACCTTTTGCTCTTCCAGCTCACGGCGCTTAAATCGCACTTTGCTTATCAGAGAATGGCTAACCTTATGCCAGTTGGAAAAGACATGCAGGTGAGCAATCTTAAGCGCTTGATTACTCAGATTGTACTTGTGCTGACTCTGGTCCAGGCTATTTGCCTCTTCGATCTTAAATTTAGCCTGATCTTGGTTGGAATTATGCTAGTTTTGAGCCTTGTTTACCTACCAGCCAAGCTTAAGAAGATGATTGACTAACACCTATTAAATAAGTTAAAATAGAAACGAATGACTAAAGAAAAAGGAGATGCCTAGGTGACATCAACAGATAAAGATTTGAGCCTGACTCCTCTCAAAGGAAATAGTGGTAAGGCCTATATGGGAACTTATCCAAACGGAGATCGCGTCTTTGTGAAGATGAATACAACACCAATCTTGGCAGCTCTTGCCAAGGAACAGATTGCACCACAGCTCTTGTGGGCTAAGCGTCTGGGAAATGGTGACATGATGAGTGCACAGGAGTGGCTTGATGGTCGTATTTTGACCAAACATGACATGAATAGTAAACAGATTATCCAAATTCTTGGTAATTTGCACCGCTCTAAACACTTGGTTAATCAACTCTTGCAGTTGGATTATCATATTGAAAATCCTTTTGATCTTCTACACGAGTGGGAAGAAAATGCCGCTTATCAATTGCGTGAAAACGGCTTCCTTCAAGACGTTGTTAGAGATTTGAAACGCCATCTTCCTGAGTTTCGTGCGGAGATTGCAACAATTGTTCACGGCGATGCTCGCCATAGTAACTTTGTTATCACAACCTCAGGACTGATCTATTTGGTTGATTGGGATTCTGTACGTCTAACAGATCGTATGTATGATGTGGCACAGATCCTCAGCCATTACATTCCATTGGCACATTGGCCCCAGTGGTTGTCATACTATGGCTATAAGAACAATGACCTTGTGATGGACAAGATTTACTGGTATGGGCAATTTTCATACTTGACACAGATTTCCAAATTCTTTGATAGTCGTGATATGGAACATGCCAACCGAGAGATTTATGAACTTCGTAAATTCAGAGAGACCTTGCACAGATATTAGAAAGTAGACATGCGAGTTAGAAAACGTAAAGGTGCAGAGGAACACCTAGCTAACCATCCTCAGTACGTTATTCTTGAGCCGGAAGCTGCTAAAGGTAAGTGGCATGAGCTTTTTGGTAATGATAATCCTATCCATATCGAGGTAGGATCTGGTAAAGGGGCCTTCATTACTGGTATGGCCCAACAAAACCCTAACATCAACTACATTGGTATTGATATTCAGTTGTCTGTTTTGAGCTACGCCTTGGATAAGGTCTTGGCCTCTGGTGCTGAAAATGTCAAACTCTTGCGTGTGGATGGATCTTCCTTGACCAACTATTTTGAAGATGGCGAAGTGGATATGATGTATCTGAATTTCTCAGATCCATGGCCTAAGAGCCGTCATGAGAAACGTCGTCTAACTTACAAGACTTTCCTAGATACTTATAAGCAAATTTTGCCTGAAAATGGAGAGATTCACTTTAAGACAGACAATCGTGGACTTTTCGAATACAGTTTGGCGAGCTTTTCACAGTATGGAATGGTTCTCAACAAAGTTTGGCTGGACCTTCATGCAAGTGATTATGAGGGCAACGTCATGACTGAGTACGAGCGTAAGTTCTCAGAAAAAGGTCAGGTCATCTACCGAGTAGAGGCTCAGTTTAAAGATTAATTATTGAAAACTTGATTAAAAATAACGATTAGCCTATTGATGGCTAATCGTTTGATGTGGAGAGGTCGCATAGAGGCCGAGTGCGCACGCTTGGAAAGCGTGTAGTCCTTAACGGGGCTCGGGGGTTCGAATCCCCTCCTCTCCTTTGAGAAATAGAAAAAGTGTCCCTTCCGTTTTAGAAGGGGCACTTTTTAGGTATAGTAATTAAAAAGAAGATGGTTTTAACAGCTTTTTATGATAGGAGGACTCAATCCTTAGTCCCAAGGGCTTTGAGTGCCTGCGACCCAACCAGTACAGAGGGCGCTAGTGATGTTAAAACCGCCGGTATGGGCATTGATGTCAAGGACCTCTCCTGCAAAGTGTAGGTGAGGGACCTTTTTACTTTCTAGGGTCTTGGGATTAATCTCCTTAAGGTCAACGCCACCTTTAGTCACAAAGGATTTGGCAAGTGACATTTTACCTGTGATTGGGATTTCCATGTCCTTAAGCTGACTGATAATGTTTTCCAAGTCTTTGGGGTGCAGTTGTTTAACCTTGCTATCAGCCTTATCTTCTGCTAGGAATTCAGCAACACGCTCAGGCACAAGCGCTTTGAGGGTGTTTTTGACAGATTTCTCACGGTTTTCCTCAAAGTAAGTCTTGAGATTTTCTAGACTTTGGTTGGGAAGAAAGTCCAGATGAGCGATCTCACCACCCTTAACAAAGCTGGAAAGACGTAGGGCAGCTGGTCCAGACAGTCCAAAATGGGTGAAGAGAAGGTCGTGGGTAATCTTGTGTTTGCCATAGGACAGGGTGACATCGTCAAGAGAAATTCCCTGTAAAGCCTTGTGGGGAAAGTCGGTTAGGAGTGGACTTTCCGCAGCTTCAAGATCAGTGACATGGAGCTTAAAATGGCGGGCAATTTCATGTCCAAAACCAGTTGAACCAGTCGATGGGTAAGATTTTCCTCCAGTTGTGACGATGAGTTTATCACTGGTAAAAGTCTGGTCTGAAGACTTAACTTGGAATTGCTCATCGACTTTTTTGACGGAGACAACTTCTGTATTGGTAAGGATACTAGCACCCAGTTCTTGAATTTTATTTTCCAGAGCTTGGATGATGGTCCGTGATTTATCTGTCTTAGGGAAGACACGTCCGTGATCCTCAACCTTGAGTTTGACACCATTGTCCTCGAAAAAAGCAATGATATCGTGGTTATCAAATTGTGAAAAGACGCTATAGAGGAAACGTCCATTACCAGGAATGCCTGCTAGAAGATCGTCTAAAGTCCCGTTGTTAGTAACATTACAACGTCCACCACCAGTACCAGCCAGCTTCTTTCCGAGACGTTTGTTTTTTTCAATTAGGAGGGTTTGTTGGCCATAGAAGGCTGAGGCGATGGTCGCCATCATGCCAGCAGGCCCCCCACCAATAACGATAGTATCAAAATGTTTCATGCCTTTATTTTAGCATAATTTAAAAAGGGAGAATAGTTGGTAAATGGTCAGTTTTTTTAGACAATTTATGTTAGAATAGGAGTAGAAGTTTAAATTAGAATAGTTATTAACTATGGAGGAAAATATCGTGTCTGAAAATAACATGAAACACCGTTCATCTGTCTACGATAGCATGGTTAAATCACCTAACCGTGCCATGCTTCGTGCGACTGGGATGACGGATGATAGTTTTGAAAAGCCTATTGTTGGGGTTATCTCAACTTGGGCTGAGAACACACCATGTAATATCCACTTGCACGGTTTTGGTCAAATTGCCAAAGAAGGTGTTAAAGACGCGGGTGCTTGGCCAGTTCAATTTGGTACGATTACCGTTGCTGATGGCATTGCCATGGGGACACCAGGGATGCGTTTCTCATTGACATCTCGTGATATCATTGCTGACTCAATCGAAGCAGCTATGGGTGGTCACAACGTCGATGCCTTTGTTGCTATCGGTGGATGTGATAAGAACATGCCTGGTTCTATGATTGCCATTGCTAACATGGATATTCCAGCGATTTTTGCCTATGGTGGTACCATTGCACCAGGTAATCTTAACGGTAAGGATATCGACTTGGTTTCTGTTTTCGAAGGTATCGGTAAATGGAACCACGGTGATATGACCGCTGAAGAGGTTAAAGAACTTGAATGTAATGCCTGCCCTGGCCCTGGTGGTTGTGGTGGTATGTATACTGCCAATACAATGGCGACAGCCATCGAAGTAATGGGAATGAGTCTTCCAGGATCATCATCTCACCCTGCAGAATCAGCTGAGAAAAAAGCAGATATCGAAGAAGCAGGTCGTGCGGTTGTTAAGATGCTTGAACTAGGTCTTAAACCATCAGATATCTTGACACGTGAAGCCTTTGAAGATGCCATCACTGTCACAATGGCACTTGGTGGTTCAACCAATGCGACACTTCACTTGCTCGCTATTGCTCACGCTGCTAATGTTGATTTGACACTTGAAGATTTCAACGATTTCCAAGAGCGTGTACCTCACTTGGCTGACTTGAAACCTTCAGGTCAATATGTCTTCCAAGATCTTTACAATGTTGGTGGTGTACCAGCCGTTATGAAATACCTTCTTAAGAATGGTTTCCTTCACGGTGATCGTATCACATGTACTGGTAAGACTGTTGCAGAAAACTTGGAGGCCTTCGATGATTTGACACCAGGTCAAAAAGTCATCATGCCGCTTGAAAATCCTAAACGTGCTGATGGTCCATTGATTATCTTGAAAGGTAACTTGGCTCCAGAAGGTGCGGTTGCCAAAGTATCAGGGGTTAAAGTTCGTAACATCACTGGTCCTGCTAAAGTATTTGACTCAGAAGAAGATGCCATCGAAGCAGTTCTTTCTGATGAAATCGTTGATGGCGACGTAGTTGTTGTACGTTTTGTAGGTCCTAAGGGTGGTCCTGGTATGCCAGAAATGTTGTCATTGTCATCAATGATCGTTGGTAAGGGGCAAGGGGACAAGGTTGCCCTCTTGACAGACGGACGTTTCTCAGGTGGTACTTACGGACTCGTTGTTGGTCACATTGCTCCTGAAGCTCAGGTTGGTGGACCTATTGCTTACCTCCGTACAGGTGATATGGTTACAGTTGACCAAGATACTAAAGAAATTACTATGCACGTTTCAGACGAAGAGTTGGCGAAACGTAAAGCTGAGACTGAGTTGCCACCACTTTATAGCCGTGGTGTCCTCGGTAAGTATGCTCACATCGTTTCATCAGCATCTCGTGGTGCCGTTACCGACTTCTGGAACATGGACAAATCAGGTAAAGCCTAATTTAATGACATAAAAGAAATCACACCGGAAATTTGTTCGATGTGATTTTTTTGTGTTAAATCCTAAGACGGTTGATGGCAGCATTATGACAAGTGATCGTCTATCTGCTGTTAGCCTGATAAAAAACCGATTGGAGATGTCCAATCGGTTTTCCTTTTATTTTCCGCCTCGAGGTGAGATACCAAGGGCAATGCGTCCATAACGACTGATACGTGTCATCTTCCAGACCGGTGAATAAGTGGTCTCCACCTTGACAGAGTTAATGCCGTCAATGGATTTTAGCTTTTCAGCGATTTCATAAGGCATAGTCTCTTCACAGCCACACCCAGTATCAGTAAAGGTCATAAGGAAGTAGCAGTGGCCGTTTTCATCGACGGTGATTTCATAAATCAAACCAAGGTTGTAAATATCTAGCTCAATCTCAGGGTCGAATACAGTGGTCATTTGTTCAACGATTGCCTCTAAGAAGGGCTGGGCCAAATCATTGACCTTAATATCATCACGGAAGTTTTTCATAGGACTCATTCTTTCTATTTTGCTTTTGTTTATTATGGCATAATTTAGGCCTTTTTTCAATCTCGGATGGCAATATGAGGCTTTAGTGAGCGAGTGGATTGACAATAAAAAAACTCCAACAGTTAAACCGTTGAAGATAATGTGATTTATGCTTCAATATCAAGCAATTTTGCAACCAAGGTTGCTCGAATGCCACCTATAATTGGAGCAAGAATGAAAATCCCAAACCTTGTGGAATTGTTCCCACCATTCCTAGATACAACAGATCTGATACCGGTCAAACCTAATTTGGAAGTACCGATTGTTTAAGTCAAAGACTTTCCTTCTATATACATTTATACCCACACCTAGTTTACCAAAAGCTTAGCTTCCTATCAAGTAAATTGTTTGAAGAGTGAAAGGAAAAAATGACTTTAAAAGAGTCCTTCAGATATCCAGAATAACTAGTCAAATTGACAGAAAGGTGTGATTGTGATATTCTCATAGTAAGACATTTCAAGAGAAAATGAGGCTATTATGAGTATTGAAAAGACAGTCAGCGAGATTGCTGAAATCCTTGGCGTTAGTCGTCAAGCAGTCAATAATCGTGTCAAACAACTTCCAGAAGAAGATCTAGAAAAAAATGCTAAAGGGGTTACTGTCGTTAAACGCAGTGGCTTGATTAAGTTGGAGGAAATCTACAAGAAAACCATCTTTGACGATGAGCCAATCGATGAAGAAACAAAGCAACGTGAGTTGTTAGAGATTCTTGTAGACGAGAAAAACTCTGAGATTGCCCGTCTTTATGCTCAGTTGAAGGCTAAGGATGAGCAGTTGTCTAACATGGATGATCAATTGCGTGTCAAAGACGTTCAAATCGCTGAAAAGGACAAGCAAATCGATCAACAGCAACAATTGACCTTGACTGCTATGAAGGACAAGGAAGAGCTTAAACTGGAACTCGATGAAGCTAAGGTTGAGGTTGACGAAGCTAAGGCCCAAGTGGAAGAAATCCAGACCAAACAAGAAGAAGCTTCTAAAAAAGGTTTCTTTGGACGTCTATTTGGAAAATAAAAAAGAAGCTGGGACTCAGTCTCAGCTTTAACTATTATAGGAGAGAAAATGGAAAATTTAGAAACTTATATTGCCTTTGATTTGGAGTTCAACACAGTGGACGGGGTTAGACATATTATCCAAGTATCGGCCGTTAAGATGGCTCAGCATGAGGAAGTGGATCAGTTTGACTCTTTTGTCTATTCGGACGTTCCTTTGCAGTCCTTTATCAATGGTTTGACGGGGATTACAGCGGACAAGATTGCCAAGGCACCAAAGCTAGAGTCCGTTCTAGCGGATTTTAAATCATTTGTTGGCGACACTCCACTTATCGGCTACAATGCCCTTAAGTCGGACTTGCCTCTTTTGTCGGAAAATGGTTTGGACTTGGAAGAGCAATATGCTTTAGATGTTTTTGATGAGGCTTTTGACCGTCGTGCTTCGGATTTGAATGGTATTGTCAACCTCAAGCTAACCAGTGTGGCAGATTTCTTCGGAATCAAGGGACACGGTCATAACAGCTTGGAGGATGCTCGGATGACCGCTCAGATTTACGAGAAGTTTCTCGAATTAGATGAGAATGCCAAGCTTCTGGAGCAACAGGAAGAAGTCAGTAACAATCCTTTTGCGGCTTTAGGTTTGGGTGGTCTTTTCGACTAAACCTTTACAGGAGCTGTAAAGGTTGTAAAGAGTGATAGCTAACTTTTTCTGTAAGAAAAGAAAATCCTCTAGGGTTATAGCTTGCATATTACCTTGCGTTATAAGGTAGAATCTAGGTATCAAAGGTGGTGAAAGACCTCCCTTGATAAAAAATCTTAAAAGGAGGTGACTGAGATGTCGCAGTTTTCAACAGGAGAGTTGGCTAAAGCAGCAGAAGTGTCTGTTAGGACCGTCCAGTACTATGATCAACGAGGGATCTTGACGCCATCTGAAGTCACAGAGGGTGGTCGGAGAATCTATCACGACTCAGATTTGGAACGACTACAAGTCATTTGTTTCTTAAGAGATTTGGATTTCTCAATCAAACAAATCCAAAAACTCTTGCAAGAGGAGAATAGGGAACAGGTTTTAGAGCTTTTATTGACAGACCAAATTGAAAGCTTGGAAAAGTCTTCAGAGGAAATAGAGGTCAAACTAAAACGTGCCCGTCACTTGCAAAAAGCAACTGCTAAACGACATCAACTTTCGTTGGAAGATTTGTCAGACATTTCACGTCTTATGGAAAATCAAAAATCATGGCGTCATTTGCAGTTGAGAATGTATGGGAGTGTCATTCTAACCTCCCTTCTTTATCTGATGGGTCTACTGGTTGTCATTTATTATTTTAAGGATCCCAGAGGTTTGTTTGTTGTCTGTCCTGCTTTTATTATAGTAATGAATTTAGTGATGTTTCACTATAGAAAGCAGTTTGAATACCTCTGTCCTAATTGTCATAGGACCTTTGATCCAAGTTTTAAAGAATTTGCTCTTGCAGGTCATACACCTAGGACTCGTAAGCTGACTTGTCCTCATTGTCATGTGAAGTCCTACTGTCTAGAGTTGGCTAAGACTAAAACAAAATAAGTTATCGAACACAAAAAAACGCTTGAGAATTACTTCTCAGGCGTTTTTAGCTTATTCAACTGAGCTTAGGGCTTCAAGCATATTAAGTTTGGCAAGACGTTTGTTGACGACGAAGCCAAGGATAATAAGGATTATGCCGATAAGAACAGCTGGTAAAAGGTAGGTAGCCAGTCCGATAGATGGATCAAACATGATACGATCTGGCGGAATGATGCTTACCATATATTGGTGGAGTGCCTGTCCAAGACCGAACCCAACGAAGATACCGATGATTGAAAGGTAAATGGTTTCACGATAGATGTAGAGGGATACTTCGTTATTGTAGAAACCAAGAACCTTAACGGTTGAAAGTTCGTGGATACGTTCTGAAACGTTGATGTTAGTGAGGTTATGGAGAACAACCACAGCAAGGAGAATGGAAACCGTAATCAAGATACCAATAACCTGTGTCAATGAATTGACCATAGTGCTAATCTGCAGTTTAAGGTTGTTGTTTTGAACAACACCGTAAACATTAGGTAAGTTGATGAATTTGGCTGCCATATTTTCAACATTTTGCTTAGTTGGTTCAGCGAGAGTAACAAGGTTGGCATTATTCACTGAAGGTGTCCCAAAAGCTTTTTGGTAGTAGCTAGCATTCATAAAGAGGAAATGCCCCATGTACATTTCAGTGATACCAGCTATCTTAATCTTGACAGATTCATCCTGACTGTTTTGCACAGTAATGGTATCTCCAACCTTGAGGTTTAGGAGTTTTGCCATTTTTTCAGAGATAATAGCTCCGTCATTAGATAGCTTGAGAGTCTTATTACGCTCTCGGTCATGCAAGCTAACGTAACTATCAACGAGTTTATCGTCACGGTCGTTAAAGACAAGGGTTGAGATTTCTTGGGTGTCCTTGTTGCTACCGGCAATTTTTTGCAAGGTTTCAAAATGGACATTCAAGTATTCTTTAACGTCTTTGCTATCGAGGAGTTTAGTGAGTTCCTCATCCAAAGCACTTGACGTATTTGGTTGCTTGGCAACAATCATATCATAGTGAATGATATCTTCAAACTGTTGCTGGTTAAGGTTAGATACAGAAGATCGAATGCCTAAACCTGCGAAGAGCAGTGCGATAGAACCTGCGACACCAAAGAGGGTCATAAACATCCGTTGCTTATAGCGGAAAATATTACGCATGGTAACCTTTTCCGTAAAGCTGAGACGTTTCCAAAGAGGTGTGATGCGCTCTAGGACAATCTTAGCTCCTGCACGAGGTGGTTTTGGAAGGAGGAGTTGGGAAGGTTTTTCCCAGAGCTCTTTCTTGGCAACCGCAAAGGCAGGTAGCACAGCAGATAAGAGACCTAAAAGGAAGGCCACAAGGGTAAGTCCTAGGTAGAAGTGCAATTCGAAAGCAGGAAGCTGCAAATCGCTCTTATAAGTATTGTGGATTAGAATCGGAAGTAGTGTATGACCGGTAATAACACCTGCAGTTGTACCAGTAATACTCGTTATCAAACCATAAATGACGAATTTATGGATAATTCGCGAATTACTGTAGCCTAGGGCGTTGAAGATACCAGCCTTACCACGTTCCTCTTCAACAAAGCGTCCCATAGTTACAAAGGTAACCAAAGCTGCCATAAAGTAGAGAGCGACAGGGAAGATGTTACTCACATCGTGAATGATGTTAATATTACTTTCATATGCAACATATCCCTCAGAACCCGGAATCTCTCGACGAGAGTAGAATTGATAGCTAGGCGCTGGTAAATTATCAACCATTGCTTGACTTTCTTCGAGTTCTTTTTGCTTGGCTTCAATCTTGGTAGTAGCTTCTTTGACGCTAGCGGCTTCGGCAGGGTTGCTTGTAGCCATTTGCTGGGTCTGTGCGAGTGCTGTTTCAAGTTCTTGTTTAGCTTGAGTAATTTGAGCTTTAGACTGTGACTTGATTTCAGCGAGGCGTTTCTCAGGTTCGTCTTTAAAGAGTTCCTTGAGTTCAGCCTTTCGTTCAGAAATCTTATTTGCGTATTCCTCACTAAAAGGACTAACGTTTTCTAAATCCTTGTAGCGGATGCGGGCAATCATGTAATCATTAGAGGTGAAGTCCGTCTCTGGAACAATGGCATAGCCATCCAGTTTCCCCGTACCAGCACTGGCATTACCAAGACGGTTCCTAGAGAGAAGTTCAGAGGAATTAACAAAACCAGTAATGGTATATGTTTGTTCCTTTAACTGTTTTTGCCCTGAGCTATCTACTGGCTCAGAAAAGTTAATCTTATCTCCGACGCTATATTCTTCTTTATAAGTTGAGGAAAGAGCGATTTCCCCGTCCTTAGTAGGAAGTTTCCCCTCAATAAGGTCGTAAGTAGAGATTTTCTTAGGTTTAGAGAAAATACGAAATGCCGTATTCGTCCCCTTGATAACAGCATCTTTGAAATAACCATATTCGATGTCTATATTCTTTTTCTTAATCGAATTGAGAAGGTCCTGATCGGTTTGGTTGATACTGTAAGTGCTGATTAAGCTCAAGTCAGCTGTTTGATGCGTCTTGAAGAAGTGTTCCCCAGTTTTTTTCATATTAGGAGAAGTTACTTTAAGACCAATCAAGGCAAAGGATCCCAGTGCCATAAGTAAGGCAATAGAGAGCATACGCCCTTTAGAAGCTACAAAGGTTCGCCAAACATCTTTCCAATAAGTTGTTTTTTTCATGACGGTGCTCCTTTCTAGTATTCCAAGTCCTCGATTTTTTGTGGATTAGGATTAAGTTCCACACTCTTAATCTTGGCATCGTGCATTCGAATGACACGATCGGCAATTGGAGCTAGAGAAGCATTATGGGTCACGATAATAACAGTTGTTCCCTGTTTGCGAGCCATTTCTTGAAGGAGGGTCAGGATTTGTTTCCCTGTTTGATAATCCAGAGCCCCTGTTGGTTCATCACAAAGAAGAATCTTTGGATTTTTGGCAACGGCGCGTGCAATGGCAACACGCTGTTGCTCCCCACCAGATAGTTGTGATGGGAAGTTGTCTAAGCGGTCTCCCAAACCGACTTCGACGAGTGTTTGAGTAGCATCTTTAGCGTTTGGAACGATTTCAGATGCTAGTTCGACGTTTTCCCTGGCCGTAAGGTTTGAAACTAAGTTGTAAAATTGGAACACAAAGCCAACGTCCTCACGACGATATGTTGTCAGTTCTTTGGCTGTGTATTCAGAGATATCCTTACCATCAATAATGACGCGACCTTCGTCATTGGTGTCCATACCACCCAAGATGTTAAGAACGGTTGATTTCCCTGCACCAGAGGCACCGAGAATGACGACAAGCTCCCCTTTTTCAATATCAAAGCTTACGTCGTTGTTTGCGATAATTTCCAGATCACCGGTTTTATAGCGTTTATAGCTATGCTTCATTTGAATATAAGCCATGAATTTCCCTTTCATACGAAAATAATGATGCTGATAATTACCTATCTTTCCGTACTCTATTGTAACGGATTTTCCTTGGAATATCTAGGTTTTGAGGGAAAAAAAGGTTTAAAAGTGGAGAAGTTCTTCTTACATGTGACAGAAATGTGGACGAAGCGCTTACATATGAGAAAATACTATTTCAGATGAGCTTTGAGTGAGGTGAAGATTTGGTGAAATAGTTATAAAGTTAGGTTATTTTCAGTCTTTTACGGAGTGGATATACTATTTTTTTCAATTTCCATAATTATCGGAGAGTTTAGGTCGGTAAATACTTCATCATAGGGGTGCCAAAGGGGATCTAGTTTTCCGTCAAAGTTGATGATAGATAAAGAGTTTTTTCATAGTTTCTAGCAATGACGTATCCAGAATACGGACATTTTTTTGAATTTGGAGGATAGATTTTCTATATGGGGAAAGTTATTTATGGGGAAATAGAGGGTTTTTCGTAATGATTTTTTGTGTGTTAGTTATTTTTAAAGAAGTTGTAAACACCTTAAAAATATATATCTAAATGAGAGATGTGCATCTTTAGGATTAGTTATTTATTATGGGGTATTCCATAAAGTTACTCTTAAATCCTTTTGTTGTGGCATTCTTTTGACTAATAGAGGAATTATAGTTCCTAATCTTATTTTAGGATATTGAGAATTCGACTGCCTGTCTCAAGAATTCTTTTTTATAGTTACATTTAAAGTGTTTTGACAAAATTTTCTTATCCGATAAAATTTTTTTGGAGATAAGTCAGCAAAAGTGCTTTCTTAAGAATCTGTCTAAAAAACAACTATTATTTCCCTAAGTACTACTTAAAGAAATTACCATTTGCATAGCGTAAAAAAGCTAATCTGATAACAGATTAGCATCAATTTTAAGACATGAAGTTGTCATTTATTTAAAATGCTTAAAAATTAAAGAAACGCTTGAAATCAAGGGGGTTGCATGCTAAGATTGTTATCTGGGTGAAGGGTTGGTCATACAGCTCAACCAACCTTTTGCCTCCTACAGCAGTAAATAGGACGCCTTGTTAGCCAGTTAGAGCTAACCAAATAAATAGTGAGGGATTTATGATTAAGAACAAAGATAATGGTTTTATCGGCAAAGCAATAATCAGCTTGATTGCTACTTTGGGGACTCTGGCTCTATTCATGGGTACCAGTGGGGCCTCGGCTGACGTCAAAGAAACTCCTAAACTTGATTTAGATGCCAATATGACTAAGGTTCAAACCGTTAGTGATGAGGACTTGAAGAATCATGATGGGCAAGCTCAGGATACGAAGAAGCAAGAAACAGCTGGACAAAAACAGCCAGAAACTGAAGAATCTAAGACTACAGATGAGGAAACTCCTGACTACATCGTTATCACCGAGGTAGTGGATTCGTCGGAGCATAAACAGGACTCTAATCAAGTGGTTGATGGAGTAGCTCAAACGCTTGACCCAGACTTGTTGAATGAGATTTTAGCTCAAACTAGCGAGGTTGGAGAATACCAGATTTATGTCAAGAATGATGATGAACTATTAATCTCAGGACCTGTACCTTCCCAAACAGCGAATGAGGATGTGAATTACCCTACTTTAGAAAGTTCATTGGATTCAGCGAGTATCTACTTAGGTCAAAAGAATCGCTATAAATTGGCAAACGAAGAAGACGCACAGTCAGGTCTTGCTTTGGTTGAAGAATAAAATTTTTATATGACTAACACAAAAAGACTTGGATTTCTTGTCCAAGTCTTTTGTATGTTATGACTGAGTTGCTAGATGAGTATATAGAAAAAGGAACCGTGAGATTCCTTTTCATTTTTTAGAATGGCAATTTACCTGCAAAGGCACCCATTGATTTTTTAGTCGCTTCGTCAATTTGTCCAAGAGCATTGTTAAGTGCTTGAACAGTCATATCTTGGAGTGTTTCCACATCATCAGGATCTACGACAGCATCAGCGAAAGTGATGTTAACCACTTTTTTGTCACCAGTTAATTCAGCAACGACCAAGTCTTGTGCTGATTTTCCAGTGAAGGTTGTAGCAGCCAAATCAGCTTGGCTTTTTTCCATTTGTTTCTGAAGCTTTTGAGCTTGCTTCATCATGTTTTGCATGTTCATCATAATAGTTTCTAGATTCCTTTCATATCAAGGGTTTAGCCCCTGTTTCTTAAATTTTACTGCCCACTTCTTCCCAGAAATAAGTAGTATAAAAATCTTAACTATTATACCATGTTTAGCTTGATTGACAAAGTGAGAGAGGACCAAAGAGAATCTGTAATCATAAATGAGTTTTGAAATCATGATAAAGAGTTGTTCGGAAATTCCTTCCACCCTAAAATTGCGATCATGGCAATGCTTAAAGAAATAAGAAGTCAATCTGTAGGAAATCAATTCAATCACAAACTCCCGATATTCTTTCGTTAAAGGAATGTTTTTGGCTCAGTGATCTAGGGAAATTTCGGAATACTTTCTGTTTAATTTAGCCAATAACTCGACCATTTCTGGGTAATATTTAGTATTCAGAATTTGCTTGAGGATTGGAAATTGTTTGACGTAGGCATAGATAAATAACTGATTGAATCTTTGGGATTCTCTATTTCAAAACATTCGTCAATGACCTGTGACATTCCAGATGAAAAAGCATCTTCCAAGACATCGAAAATATCTTGGTAATAGTAATAGAATAAGGTTCTTGATATGTCGCTAGCTTTTACCAACCGACTCACAGAAATTTTTTCGATTACCTCTTATTCGATTAAAGCCATCAAAGTTGTTTTAATCTTTGTTTTCACATCTTCAGACATGAGTTCCTCCTCATCACCAACAAAGGTCCTTTGCTGGTTTTGGTCTTTTTTCTTAAATATAGAGATCTGCAATAGAAAATAGTGCCGCTTTCCCCGACAGATAAACCTTGTCATTTTCCACTCGGCAGTACAAGGTTCCACCTCTTTGAGAGACTTGATAGGCGACCAGTTCTTCCTTTTGTAATCTGGATGACCAATAAGGGGCAATGTGGCAGTGACCTGACACGCAAACGGGATCTTCGTCAATAGCTAACTTTGGTGCAAAACTTCTTGAGATACAGTCAAAATCTTTACCTTTAGCAGATAGATGCAAAAGGAGACCGTCCAGTTCTTGGATCTTTTCCAGATCAGGGACAAACTGTTGGACTTGATTTTACACTATGTTCGGTCATTTAAAATGTCCACATCATAGTTGGCATCGTAGAGTTTTTGCGATAGCATTTTTTTCTTTTTCAGTCATAAATAAATATTACCTTACTTTATAATTTGATTTGCAATCCATGTCAGAGCGAGTGGCACCCACTGAGCAACAGATGGATTGATGTCATTTGAGGTTTTAGCAGAAACTGCATCTGCCCGTCCTAGGCCGTGTTGGCCCTCTTCAAAAATGTGTAATTCTCCACTGACGCCAGCCTGGTGCAATAATCTGATATAGTCCAAGCCAGCCAGCGGATCAACAATCTGATCAGTCAAGGTTGTCCATAAGAAGGTCGGTGGTGTGTGGGCATCAATGTGCTCCAAAATATCCACGTCAGCCATTTGCTCTCTTGTAGGATTTTCCGTCTGGAAGAGGCATCGGTTGATATCGTCCACCTGATATTTAATCAGGTCACCATCAGGGGCATTTGCTACCATGTAGTCAGCCGCATCCCCCTTTAATAAAGGATAACCCAGAATCAGTCCCTTGGGTTTCAAGAGCGCCTTATCTATTTCAAAAGGCAATTTTTGGAGTAAATCCTTATCATGCCAGCGTGTGCCCAAGGTGGCTGCCAAGTGTCCACCCGCTGAGAAGCCGACCACAAAGATATTTTCCACATCAATCATCCAATCATCTGCCCTGTCATGAATGAGTTTCATGGTTGTCATCAACTCAATCGCCTGCTGGGGATAGGTCGCGGACGCATTGATTTCTGGCCTTTCCTCCAAACTGGTAACACGCTTTTTGTAATAGGTCGAATACCTCAAGACAAGGCAATGATAGCCCTGATTGAGAAAGGCCATGGCGATGGCTTCCCCCTCCTTGGTGGCATGCAAGAGATAGCCACCGCCAGGACAAATGATGATAGTCGGTCGTTTTTTCGTAACCTGATAAGAGATTTCCGCATCCAGGATGTAGGCATCTAGCCTTGCTGATTCATTCAGTGAAATGGTTTCTAATTTCATCGTCATCGCTCCCTTAGTTCTTCTAACACTATTATAGCATAGAAACAAAAAAGGCCCTATCATGGGATATGTCCAACAAATATAGATGTATTACAAAGGTAAATCTTTCTTACAGAAGATAATGCCTGATACTGTATAGAGAAGACTGGCTATTCCAGCTAGAGCCAGGAGCTCCCAGCCAAAGCTATCGCCTGAAATGATACTGCTTGTATCATAAAGGGTTGTTAAGATCATATATTTTAAATAATCCATGCTGTCTACTTGCTGTTGAATCATGCTGATGAGGAAGAAAGCAAATAGTAGGCCGCCTCCTAAAGCCATGGCACTGCCCGTGCGGTTGAAGTAGGTAGACGCAAAGAAAGAAATGGAACCAAGGGCAAGAATCAGAACTGTGATTCCTACAATGAGCCAAATATAGGCTTCTGTATCAAAGTCTAGAGCCTTATCAACCGATTTTTGTTGGTCAGAGACAAAGGTACGGTATTCAGAGACGGTTTTCCCCATGACTGCTGCTCCAGCGTTCAAGGCATCTGAACTGTCCAAGATAAGTTTGCATTGTCACTTAAAAGGTATTTCCAATCGTGATAGTAATCAAGGTATCAATACAATAAATGGAATGATAGAAATGGAGGATGGACTTTGCTAAAAAAACTACTAAGGGTATCCTTAATACCTTTATTACTAATGCTTTTGCTAATAACTATATTTAAATCAATTCATAACAGTAATAAGACTTATGATAGTGAATTTATAACTTCATTGGCAACAGGATTAGATGAACGTTGGAAAGTTACTGCCCAAAAGGATGATGATGAAAAGGAAATTGAAGACTATAAATCTTACATAGATTATGAACTAATTGAGATTGAACAGTATAAAACTAAGAAATTTAAAAATCCTAAGTTAAAGAGATTAGCTAACACATATATTAACATCCAAAGGAATGAGAGAGAAGCGATAGAAAATCAAGATTTTGTGGATAGTACTTTTGTAAGTAAATGGAATCAGTACCAAAATAAACGTTTTGAATTGCTTCTAGATATTAACTCAATAGTTGAAATTCCTGTTCAGGATAAAAACATTCTAGATAGTATATTGAAATCTGGTAAAGCTGTGAAAGAATTTAATAGAGTTTATGATATATGGAAAAATGGAACTAAAAAAGCTTCGAATTCTCGATTTTAGATTCAGATACACAGATCAAATATTTTAAAGTTTTCATAAGTAAGAGATGGTTAAGATTTAACTAGATTTTCTATTTTATGGAAGGGTAGACAATATTGTTTCAACTAAGTTCTAAAAATGGATAGTTATGCAAAAAAAGAGGTATAAAAATACTTCTTTTTATTCACTCTTCAATTATGCTGTCACTGTCCATTTACTGTCCTAAATAGTCTAAAATATATAGAAGTTGTTAAGTTTACTAGTAGTTAAATCCCATAAAATTAGTATTTATGATGATAACAAGCCTAAAAAATTCTTGGAACAAGTTTTGCATGTTCATCATAATATTTTCTAGATTCCTTTCATACCAAGGGTTTAGCCCCTGTTTCTTAAATTTTACTGCCCACTTCTGCCCAGAAATAAGTAGTATAAAAATCTTAACTATTATACCATGTTTAGCTTGATTAACAAAGTGAGGAGAAGTATTGGAGGAATTTGTTAAGACTTGATTTTTTCTTGTTCATAAAAATGTTAGATCAGTTACAAAGCCACCAATCCTTAAATTATGAGACTTGTTAAAAATAGTGTACAATGGTTTATTGTTAATCCGATCAAGAAATTGTTTGGTCGTAGAAAAAGAAAGAGAAGATGACAATGCAAAAAAGAAATATTTTAGCGATTTTTATAGGACTATTTTTAGGGCTAGTTACAGTCATGGGAATGAGCCTATTTACCTTTATTAATTTAAAATTTAACTCTGTTTATTATGCTCAGCATATTCCTCATAAGGAGGGAACAGAACCGGACATCATTATGCTGATGGAGAATATGGGTTGGGCCTATACACCGGAAATAGATGGTATTAGCTATGATGATGATGGGTCGTATGCTATAATTAGAGAAAAAGGAACTAAAACGTCTATATTAAGTTTTCCAAATGATAATCTATTTTTTCATTCGGAGTCAGATGATATGTATCTTCTTAATCGTAATTTTTCTATCCAACATGCTTTTGACAAACGTTATCACAAGATTAAATATAATCAACGAAAAGTCCTAAAAGAAATTAGAGAGACCGTTCAACCTGTGATTGATGCTCAACCAAAACCATTAATCAATCTTCAGTGGTTGTTTAATTTAATTTATCAAAGTAGGTTTAACTAGAGAAAAAGAAAGAGAAGATGACGATGAAAAAAAGAAATATTTTAGGGATTTTTGTAGGACTAATTATAGGGCTGTATACAGTCTTGGGAATGGGCCTATTTACCTTTATTAATTTAAAATTTAACTCTGTTTATTATGCTCAGCATACCCCTCATAAGGAGGGGACAGATCCGGATGTCATTATGCTAATGGAGAATATGGGTTGGGCCTACACACCGGAAATAGAAGATATTAGCTATGATGATGATGGAATGTACGCTATAACTAGAAATAAAGGAACGAAAACGTCTATATTAGGTCTTTCAGGTGATACTCTATATTTTAGTTCGGCATCTGGTGATGACTATCTTTTAAATCGTAATTTTTCTGTCCAACATGCTTTTGATGAACATTATCACAAGATTAAGTATAATCAACGAAAAGTCCAAAAAGAAATTAGAGAGACTGTTCAACCTGTGATTGATGCTCAACCAAAACCATTAATCAATCTTCAATGGCTGTTTAATTTAATTTATCAAAGTAGGTTTAACTAGAGAAAAGGATAGCATAGAAGTGTTTTGTAGGGACTCCTGCCTTTACTATTTGAAAGTAGTTTAGGTTGAGTGAAATAGTTGGGAGAGTGGTTCGATATAATAGGTCTATTTCCTGGCTATCCATGACGGCTAACCTTTGAAAACACCTCATTTTTATGCTACTATGAAAGTTATGAAAAAACAGTTACAAGGCTTGACGCAGGTGGAGGTCAAGCGGCGGATAGATGCCGGTAAAACAAATCATTTTAAAGCAAAAACTGGCTCCAGCAACTGGGAGATTTTTAGACGTAATGTCTTTAACTCCTTTAATATGCTCAATTTTGCTATTTTTGTGGCCTTGATTGCTGTTCAGGCTTGGTCGAATCTCTTTTTCTTCGGAATCATTGTGCTTAATGCCTTTACGGGGATGATGACAGAGTTGCGTGCCCGTCGCATGATTGATAAGCTCAATCTCATGAATAAGGATCAGATCCGTGTGGTGCGTGATGGCGAGGTGACTTCTATTGATCCTCAGGATATTGTCTTGGATGATATTATGCTCTTGTCTGCGGGTGAACAGGTGCCTAGTGATGCCGTGGTTGTTGATGGGATGGCTGAGCTCAATGAGGCTATGCTGACGGGTGAGAGTGACCTTATTCTCAAGAAGGATGGGAAGGAGTTGCTTTCGGGTTCTTACCTTGTGAGTGGTCAGGTTTATGCTAAGGTTATTAACGTAGCTGAGGACAATTATGCCAATAAGCTCATGCTAGAGGCCAAGACGCATAAGCCAATCGTGTCACGTATCCTCTATAATATGGATAAGATTGCTAAGTTTACGGGCAAGATTGTGATACCGTTTGGGCTTGCGCTCTTTTTTGAGGCTTACTTGATTAAACAGCTCTCTCTTCAAGAGTCGGTAGTTACCAGTTCGACAGCCCTTCTGGGAATGTTGCCTAAGGGGATCGCCCTTTTGACAATCACCTCTCTTTTAACGGCCGTTATTAAGCTTGGAATGAAACATATCCTGGTGCAGGAGATGTACTCTGTCGAAACCTTGGCGCGTGTCGATGTGCTTTGTTTAGATAAGACAGGTACAATTACGCAGGGAAAGATGACCGTCAAGGGTCTGAAACTACTATCAGAGCGTTTCACTAAAGAGGAGTTGGAGCGCTTGCTTGCGGCCTATATGCAGCATAGCAAGGACAACAATGCAACGGCTCAGGCGATTCGAAATGCCTATGAAGGTCTGGAGCATCACTATCAGGTAGGGGATATTATTCCATTTTCAAGTGATCGTAAATGGGGTGCTATGAGCATTGATGGAATCGGAACTCTCTTTTTGGGAGCACCTGAGATGCTTCTTAAGGAAAATCCAAAAGCAGTCGATCAGGCTCAGGCTCGTGGTTCTCGTGTTTTGATTTTGGCATGGAGTCAGTCAGCGGTTGATACAGAGACCATGAGTTTGCCGAATGACGTTGAAGCCTTGACTTTACTTGAAATTGCCGATCCTATTCGTGAGGATGCTGCAGAAACTTTAGAATACCTACGTTCAGAAGATGTGACGCTGAAGATTATTTCTGGTGACAATCCTGTGACGGTTTCTCATATTGCCCACCAGGCTGGTTTTGCGAATTATCAAAGCTATATTGACTGTTCTAAGGTCAGTGATGAGGAGTTGGAGGCTTTGGCTGAAGATACGGCAATCTTTGGCCGCGTATCTCCACATCAGAAGAAGTTGTTAATCCAAACGCTTAATGCCAATGGGCATACCACAGCTATGACTGGTGACGGTGTCAACGATATCTTGGCACTACGTGAAGCGGACTGTTCGATTGTTATGGCTGAAGGGGATCCCGCTACACGTCAGATTGCCAACTTGGTGCTTATGGATTCTGAGTTTAAGGATATTCCTGAAATTCTATTTGAGGGACGTCGTGTGGTTAATAATATTGCCCACATTGCACCTATTTTCCTCATCAAAACGGTCTATTCCTTCCTTTTGGGACTTATCTGTATTGCCAGTATTGTTTTTGGAAAGGCAGAGTACCTCTTGGTCTTCCCATTCATTCAGGTTCAGATGACTTTGGCGGGGCAATTTATCGAGGGTCTTCCACCATTTATTTTGACCTTCGAACGTAATATTCGACCTGTTGAGAAACATTTCCTCAGACGTTCGCTCCAGTTATCTATTCCTAATGCCTTAATGCTGGTTATCAGTGTTCTTATTTTCCATCTATCTCAGGTCTATCTTGGCATGAGCAATACGGACATGCTGACGCTGTCTTACTATATGATGGGATCAACGGGTGTCCTTGCCGTTATTCGTGCTTGTATCCCCTTGAATAAAGGACGTGTGGCCTTGATTATTTACTCAGTCTTTGGTTTCCTAATCAGCTCTTATTATCTTCGAGATGTAATTGAAATTTCGACACTTAATAGCTACACCTTACCAATCTATCTGGTAGCAATGGCTATCTGTACACCGCTTTTCTTCTGGATTAGCTACAAACAAGGTGCTTTCCAAAAAGCATAAGTCAAAACTCGAGCTTGGTAACAGGCTTGAGTTTTTTGATACCTCAACAGTAGGAAAGGCCTTGATGTGTATGAGGTATGGTACAATAGAGGCATGAAAACAGTAGGGCACTTGACGCCAAAAGTCATTAAAGCTTTTGATTTGGACTACAAGCCTGGTGAAGAAATCACGCTGTCTGCACAACGTAAGAAGCATATGGAAAAACATCGCCAGGAATTCAGTGATTTTGATGCTACCTATGAACGTATTCCAGAGATTATTGCTCATCCGGACTATATCGGTCGCCATCCTAATGGCCAGTCCTTGGAATATATAAAACGTATTGATGGTAATGTTCTGGTAGCGGTCAGATTATGTGATAAACTTAATGTCCGTACCATGTTTGTGATTAAAGATTCTAAGCTGAAAAATTATCTAAATGCTGGTAGAGCTAAGAAAATGTGATATAATATAAGTAAGAAGTAACAACGAGGGCGGAAGAGGCAGGCGCCGCACCTTCGGGTCTGAAAGAGATGCAGGACTGTCACCCTGCCGTTGTTTATCAAACCAAGAAGTCCCTTTTGGGGCTTTTTTATTTTGTAAAGTGTGGTGATAAGACTACCTCACTCTCTGAATTAGGTATAGACGAATCTTATAAGGGAGGAATTGTCAAAATTAACAGAAAATTCTTGACATCCCTCTAAAAAGGAGTACAATAGTTAGTAAATCAGAAAGTAACTGGTCTTAGATTTTCAGGGAGCCTGCGGTGATTGTGAGTAGGTAATCGAGATGAGCGAACATTGGGCTGATTGGATGATAATGAGAAGGTAACACATATTCTTCTCGGTTGGCACCCCTTACCGTGCAACTCCTTGTTAGAGGAGATAGAGATGATGGTCGTTTTTTTGAGACCATTAACTGAGGTGGTACCGTGTTAAACTAGATTTAATGCCCTCACAGAGTTTTTCTCTGTGAGGTTTTTTGTTTACTTTTATATTTAAAGAAGTGTTATTTCATTATTCAATGAAAGGTTGGGTATTTATGGATGCATTAAGCGATATTCGAATTGATATTGATAATATTGATAGACAGTTGCTTCGACTACTGGCCCAACGTCAAATACTTGTGGAAAAGGCAGGACGACTTAAGCCCAAGGGAGACAAGGTTGCTGTCCAGGCTAGTGATCGTGTTGCCCAAGTGATAGCAAACCGTCGTAAGGAGGCACTAGAGCTTGGCTTATCTCCAGATGTGGCTGAAAGTGTTTGGAGAAGCATGATTAAAGCATTTATTGCTTTGGAAGAGAAAGTGAACAAAGAATAATATGGTGCCAATACATCCTATAAAAGGAGCCTTGCATCAGTCTTATTACTCTCGATAAACCAGTTTGAAAGGAAATATTATGAGAAAAATTTTACCAGCCGATACCTTAACACCAATCTTGGCTTATATGCGTGTTCAAGGGGAACACAAGGTTATCCTTGAATCTATTCCTCGTGAGAAGGAAAATGCACGTTTTTCTATTGTTGCCTACAATCCGGTCTTTGAAGTGACCTTCAAGGATGGTGTTCTTTATGAAAATGGTAAGGCGATTGATCAAGATCCTTTCGAATACTTGGACCAAGTAACAGTCAAGGGCATCAAGTCTGACCTACCTTTCGCAGGTGGTGCTATCGGGTTTGCAGGCTATGACATGATTGGTCTCTATGAAAATATCGGTGAGATTCCAGAAGATACGATTGGAACACCTGATATGCATTTCTTCATCTATGAGTCTTATTTGATTTTTGACCACAAGAAGGAAAAGGTATATGTGGTTGAAGACAATATCTACTCTGGTCGTGACAACGATGCGGTGCGTCAAGCTCTTGGTCAGGTGGTAACCAATCTCCAGACTCAGGCGCCAAACGAGTTTACACCTCAGGCCTTGCAAGCCTTGCAATTTTCAAATCATATCGAAAAAGAAGTCTTCATGGATATGGTGGCTAAGGCCAAGAAACTTATTCGTGAGGGAGATATGTTCCAATGTGTGCTTAGCCAACGCTTTTCGGCGGACTTTGAGGGAGATCCTTTGGATTATTACCGTAACTTGCGTGTGACCAACCCATCAAACTATCTTTATTTCTACGATTTTGGAGATTATCAGGTGATTGGTGCCAGCCCAGAGAGTTTGGTTTCAGTGAAAAATGGAGAGGTGGTAACCAATCCGATTGCTGGAACTCGCCCTCGTGGTACTAATGAGGCGGAAGACGCTGCTTTGGCAGATGAACTCTCACATGATGTCAAAGAAACTGCGGAACACCGTATGTTGGTTGACTTGGGACGTAATGATATTGGTAAGATTGCCAAGAATGGTACGGTCAAGGTGACCAAGTATATGGAGGTTGAGTATTTCCGCTATGTGATGCATCTTACCAGTGTGGTTAAGGGACAACTCTTGCCGGGATTGACAGCACTAGATGCGCTAAAATCAACCCTACCAGCTGGAACCGTATCAGGAGCACCTAAGATTCGTGCCATGCGTCGTATCTATGAGCTTGAGCAGGAAAAACGTGGTATTTATGCGGGAGCTATTGGTTATCTATCTGCGACAGGAGATATGGACTTTGCCATTGCCATCCGTACCATGATTCTCAAAAATCAAAAAGCCTATGTTCAAGCAGGTGCAGGTGTTGTTTATGATAGTGTTCCTGAAAATGAATTTTACGAAACGATTAACAAGGCGAAAGCTATGACAAGAATAGGAGATGCCCAATGATTTTATTAGTTGATAACTATGACTCTTTTACCTATAATTTGGCACAATACCTAGGGACATTTACAGAGGTAAAGGTCTTGCGTAACGATGATGAGAACCTCTATGAAGAGGCGGAAAAAGCTGACGGGCTAGTCTTTTCACCGGGTCCAGGTTGGCCAGCTGATGCGGGTAAAATGGAAGCCTTGATTAAGGATTTCGCTGGTAAAAAACCGATGATGGGAATTTGCTTGGGGCATCAGGCTATTGCGGAAACTTTTGGTGGTAAACTTGGCTTGGCTAAAAATGTCATGCATGGAAAACAAAGTAACATCACTTTTGAAACGCCATCGCCTATTTTCAAGGATATCGACAATGATGTCCCAATCATGCGTTACCATTCCATCGTTGTTGACCAAATGCCAGAGGGCTTTGATGTGACAGCTATCACAACTGATGATCAAGAAATCATGGCCATTCAACATAAGGAGCTACCTATTTACGGTTTACAATACCACCCAGAAAGCATCGGAAGTCCAGATGGGCTTAAGATGGTTGAAAATTTCGTAAAAATCGTTGCAGGCTAGTTGGACAGTCTTTGGACTAGATTTGTCTACGCTCAAAATCTCTCGCGTGCATCAGAAAACATTGAACAGTTTTTAAAAGGAAAACAGATATGAAAGAAATATTCCTACAAATCTCAAACCGCCAAGACTTGTCTCAAGATCAAGTCCAAGCAGTCTTTGAGCGCATTCTCAAAAATGAAGTCTCAGAAAGCCAAATTGCTGCCTTCCTTATGGGGCTTAAGACTAAGGGGGAAACAGCAGACGAAATCACAGGTATTGTGCGTGCCCTCAAATCACATGCGACTGTCTTGCCTGAGACTTTCACAGATGCTATGTGTAACTGTGGAACTGGTGGGGACCAGTCTTATAGCTTCAACATTTCGACTACTGTTTGCTTTGTTCTAGCAGCAGGCGGTATTCGTATGGCCAAGGCTGGTAACCGTTCGATTTCCTCTAAATCTGGTTCAGCTGACGTGCTTGAAGCCCTTGGAATCAACGTTGCGGCATCACCAGAAACCCTATCTAAAGCACTTGACGAGGTTGGTTTGGCCTTTATCTTTGCTCAAACCATGCATCCAGCTATGCGTTTTATCGGTCCAGCCCGCCAAGCTCTTGGGATTCCAACGATTATGAACTTGGTTGGGCCACTGGCTAATCCGCTTGACCTTGAGACGCAACTCATGGGGCTCTATCGTGTGGAATTACAAGAAATTGTTGCTAATGCTATTCAACAGTTGGGACGTAAACGTGCGGTTATTATCACAGGTCCTGACAATATGGACGAAGCTGCCCTCTATGGCACTAACACCTACACCCTTTTGGAAGATGGTCACATCAGCCAACACACTTTCACTTATGAAGATTTGGGTATGGAAAAGGTTGAGTTGTCTGACATCACAGGTGGCGATGCCAAGGAAAATGCAGAGATTCTCCTTAGTGTCTTGAAAAATGAAGCTAGTCCTTATCTTGAAACAACAGTGCTTAATGCAGGTCTCGGCTTCTTTGCCAATGGTAAGGTTGAGACTATTAAGGAAGGTGTTGAGCTTGCTCGTCAATTGATTGCGGATGGCTCAGCCCTAGAAAAACTTCGCCAACTCCAAGAGGTACAAGTATGAGTAAAGCCTTTCTCCCAACAATCTTAGAACAAAAAGAAAAAGAAGTGGCCCAGTTGGTCATGGAAGACTTGCAGCCCTTACGTCAGACCTATCGTCTTTATGATTTTCTCAAGTCAAATCAAAACAAGCTTCAAATTATTTCTGAAGTGAAAAAAGCCAGTCCAAGCATGGGTGATATTAACCTAGATGTGGATATTGTGGCTCAGGCCAAGACCTATGAAGAAAATGGGGCAGCCATGATTTCTGTTTTGACGGATGAGGTTTTCTTCAAGGGGGATATTTCCTATTTGAAAGAAATTTCGTCACAGGTGGCTATTCCAACCTTGGCTAAGGACTTCATTATTGATGAGAAACAGATTGTGCGTAGTCGTAATTCGGGTGCGACAGTCATTCTCTTGATTATAGCGGCCTTGCCAGAGGCTCGCCTCAAGGAGCTCTACGATTTTGCGACAAGCCTTGGCTTGGAAGTCTTGGTTGAAACGCATAATCTGCCAGAATTGGAAGTTGCTCATCGTATTGGTGCTGAGATTATCGGCGTTAACAACCGTAATTTGGTCACTTTTGAGACAGATATCAACACCAGTCTTGAGTTATCAACGCATTTCAAGGACAAGCCTGTTTATATTTCTGAGTCGGCTATTTTTACAGGTCAGGATGCTGCCTTAGTTGCCCCATATTTTAATGGGATTCTAGTAGGAACTGCCCTTATGACAGCTGAAAATGTGGCTGAAAAGGTCAAGGAGTTGCAAATTGACAAAGGTTAAAATTTGTGGACTATCGACACCAGAAGCGGTAGCAACTGCAGTTGAAGCTGGTGCTGACTACATTGGCTTTGTGTTCGCCAAGAGCACGCGTCAAGTGAGTCTTGAACAAGCTCACGAGCTAGCTAAAGGGGTGACAGGCCAGACAAAAATCGTCGGTGTCTTTGTCTCACCAAGTCTTGAAGAACTGGAAGAAGCAATTGGTCAGGTTCCCTTAGATATCGTTCAGATTCATGGAGCTTTTGATGAAGACCTGATTCCAAAGATTTCAGTACCAGTTATTCGAGCTATTCAGATTTCGGATAGCGATTCTCAAGTCAAGAGCCAGGCGGATTATCTTCTCTTTGATGCTCCCATTGCTGGTAGTGGCCAGACCTTTGACTGGCAGCTTTTGGCTGACAAGCAGATTGAGCAGTACTATTTCATCGCTGGTGGCTTGACTGTGGACAATGTGGCAGAGGCCAAGGAAACTTTCCAGCCCTATGCCTTAGATGTGTCCTCAGGTGTCGAGACAGATGGTCACAAAGATTTAGACAAGATTAAAGCATTTATAGAAAGAGTGAAAGCATGACATATCAACAACCTGATGCAAAAGGATTTTACGGAAAATTCGGTGGTCAGTTCGTTCCAGAAACGCTGATGACAGCCGTTATTGAATTGGACAAGGCCTATCGTGAAGCCAAGGAAGATCCAAGTTTCCAAGCGGAATTGGATGACCTCCTCAAAAACTATGTGGGACGTGAGACACCTCTTTACCACGCCAAACGTTTGACTGATCATATCGGTGGAGCGCAAATTTATCTTAAACGTGAGGACCTTAACCATACAGGTGCCCACAAGATTAACAATGCCCTTGGTCAAGTCTTGCTTGCCAAACGTATGGGCAAGAAGAAAATCATCGCCGAAACTGGTGCAGGTCAACACGGTGTTGCAACAGCGACAGCTGCAGCCCTTTTCGACATGGATTGTACAATCTATATGGGTGAAGAAGATGTTAAACGTCAGGCGCTTAACGTTTTCCGTATGGAATTGCTTGGTGCCAAGGTATTTAGCGTAACAGATGGTTCGCGAGTGCTTAAGGATGCCGTAAATGCAGCCCTTCGTGCTTGGGTTGCAGGTATCGAGGATACGCACTACATCATGGGATCTGCCCTTGGTCCTGCACCATTCCCAGAAATTGTTCGTGACTTCCAATCTGTCATCGGTCGTGAAGCCAAACGCCAATACGCTGAGATTTCAGGTGGTAAATTGCCAGATGCTGTAATGGCTTGTATCGGTGGTGGTTCAAATGCTATCGGTATGTTCTACCCATTTGTTAATGATAAGTCAGTAGCCATGTATGGTGCTGAGGCTTCTGGTTTGGGGCTTGATACTGAAAAACATGCCGCAACCTTTGCCAAAGGCCGTCCAGGTATCCTTCACGGAGCGCTTATGGATGTCCTCCAAGATGCTCATGGTCAAATCATGGAAGCCTTCTCTATCTCAGCTGGTCTGGACTACCCAGGGGTTGGTCCTGAGCACTGTTATTTCAACGAAATTGGCCGTGCGACTTACGACTCTATCACAGACGAAGAAGCTCTTGAAGGCTTCAAACTTCTGTCACGTTTGGAAGGTATTATCCCAGCTCTTGAGTCTAGCCATGCCATTGCACTTGCGCAAAAAGTGGCAGCTAAGATGTCGCCAGACCAAAGCCTTATCGTCTGCCTCTCAGGTCGTGGGGACAAGGACGTTATGCAGGTTAAAGAACGTTTCGAAGCTGAAGCAGAAGGGAAATAAACCATGACAAAAACATTAACAAAACACCTACAAGCTATCAAAGACAGTAAACGCGGTATTTTCGTACCTTACATCATGGCGGGTGACCACGCTAAAGGTCTAGACGGACTCTTTGAGACCATTGCTCTCTTGGAAAATAGTGGTGTCTCAGCCATTGAGGTAGGTATTCCATGGTCAGACCCTGTGGCCGATGGTCCCGTTATTGAATTAGCAGGACAACGTAGTTTGGCTAAAGATGTGACTTTGACAGCTATTATCAAGAAGCTTCAAGAACAAAAAACTCAGGTACCTTTGGTTATCATGACCTACATCAACCCAGTTTATCAATATGGTATCGAAGCCTTTGTTAAGGATCTTGAAGAGACATCTGTCAAGGGGCTCATTATTCCTGATTTGCCAGACGAGCATGCTGACTTTATCACCCCTTATTTGAAAGACAGCGATATTGCTCTCGTGCCTTTGGTGAGCTTGACTACAGGGATTGACCGTCAGAAACAGTTGATTGATGGTGCAGAAGGCTTTATCTACGCCGTTGCCATCAATGGTGTCACAGGTAAGACTGGTAATTACCGTGATGACCTTGACAAACACTTGGCTAACTTGACTGCCCATGCAGACATTCCAGTTCTCACAGGTTTTGGTGTGTCAACAGAGGACGACATCAAACGCTTTAACGCTGTATCAGACGGTGTTATCGTAGGATCAAAAATTGTCCGTGACCTTCACGACGGTAAGGAAAAAGAAGTCGCAGAATTTGTTACATTCGGTTCACATTTTGAAAAATAGAAGATGATGCTCTCCAGAAATGGGGAGTGTTTTTTATCAAAAACATTCTTGGGGATGATTTGATTTTCTTAGTTTCCAGTATTATACTATGGGTGAATAGTGGCAATTAAATTTATCTCTGGTTTTTATTTTCATCCCACTTATAGAAAGGAGGTAGACAAATGAAAGTATCATTAAGGGTAATACTAGGAGTCTGTTTCTTAATAGGAGCCTTACTATTTTTCTATCGTGGAGAGAATCACTATGCACTGATTTTCCTTGTGGTTGGTGTCTTATATCTCTACAAGGGCTTAAGCTGAGGGTTAAATCTCGTATGGAATGAATAAGCCTGTTTAGTGACATCTATGTCACTATTTTTTTCTTTTTGGAAGCTATAGAATGATTTTATAACTAAAAAGAAAGGAAGAGAGGGCATCACTGAACATGATTGATTATATTTTTTCATTCTTTCTATCACACAAGAAAGCTCTAGCAATACTCTTTATGATTATTTGTTTGGCTTTTATTTACCCTGGCATGTTTAAATTTTTGTATGTTGAAGGCAGGGATTTTGGCCGTAGCCTTGTCAACTCAATTTTATCTTAGTAAAGTGAGGCACCTCTTAGGAGGTGTTTGTTTTTTTAAAATAAATCTACAAATGTAGACAAAAAACTCTTGACACACTTTTGCGATAGTGTTAAAATAAATCTACAAACGTAAACAAATAATAACATTCAGAAAGGAACTATCATGCTGACAATTTCATCTGCGGAATGGGAAGTCATGCGAGTGCTCTGGGCTAAGGGGCAAGCGACTTCTTCAGAGATTATAGCAATTCTATCTAAGAAGCTAGACTGGTCGGCTTCGACAGTAAAGACCTTGATTGGACGTTTGGCGGACAAGGGTTATCTAACCAGTCAGCGTCAAGGACGAGGGTTTATCTATCAAGCTAGCTTGGGGGAAGATGAGGCGAATTTTCAGGCTTTAGAAGCTGTTTTTGACAAGATTTGTTTGACCAAACATAGCGATTTGTTGGGTCAACTCATGGCAAAGACGCCGATGACCCAAGCCGATGTGGATAAGTTACAGGCCTTGCTTGCAGCAAAAGAACTTGTGGATCAGGTGGTTTGTGACTGTGTGCCTGGCCAATGTGCTTGTGGGCATCATATGGAGGTGATATAGGAATGGCAAAAGAAACCTTTGTGGTTAATGGGATGACCTGTGCATCCTGTGTAGCCAATGTTGAAAATGCTGTTAATAAGTTGGATGGTGTGGACAAGGCTGTGGTCAACCTAACCACCGAAAAAATGTCTGTGGATTATGCTGGGGATAAGGTTAGTCCAGAAGCTATTGAAAAAGCTGTGGCTGACGCTGGTTATGAGGCTGAAGTCTACAATCCAGAGACAGCTAAAAGTCAGGAAGAACGTGAAGAAGACAAGATTCACAAGGTGCGTGAGCGTCTCGTTTGGTCATCAATCTTCACCGTTCCCCTCTTTTATCTAGCTATGGGTCCAATGGTCGGTCTACCTGTGCCAAACTTCTTGTCTCCTCATCATGCAGCCTTGACTTATGCCTTGGTTTTGCTAGTTTTGACAGTGCCCGTCATGTGGCTGGGCCGTTCCTTCTATAGTAATGGTTTTCGTACCTTGGCCAAGGGTCACCCTAATATGGATGCCTTGGTAGCCTTGGCAACATCGGCAGCCTTTCTTTATAGTCTCTATGGTACTTACCACATTTCTTTGGGGCATGCCCATCACGTCCACCAACTTTATTTCGAGTCAGTGGCCGTTATCTTGACCCTGATTACTCTAGGTAAGTATTTTGAAACCCTCTCTAAGGGTCGAACTTCAGAAGCTATTAAGAAACTTATGCACTTGTCAGCCAAGGAAGCAACTGTCCTTCGTGAAGGTAAGGAAGTCAAGCTTCCTGTGGATAAGGTTGTTCTTGGTGACCATATTTTGGTCAAACCTGGGGAAAAGATAGCCGTGGATGGTCAGGTAATTTCTGGTAGCTCTGCTATTGATGAGAGTATGCTTACAGGTGAGTCACTTCCTATTGAAAAATCTGCTGGTAAACCAGTATTTGCAGGTTCTATTAATGGTCAAGGTAGTCTGATTTATGAGGCGGAAAAGATTGGTAAGGACACCTTGCTTTCCCAAATCATCAAATTGGTTGAGGATGCCCAACAAACCAAGGCTCCTATTGCCAAGATTGCCGATCAGGTGTCAGCGGTCTTTGTTCCCGTTGTCATGGCTATCGCCCTTGTTTCAGGTCTCTTCTGGTACTTTATCATGGGACAAACCTTTACCTTCGCTATGACTGTAGCAGTCAGCGTCTTGGTTATTGCTTGTCCATGTGCATTGGGACTTGCGACACCGACAGCCATCATGGTTGGTACAGGACTTGGTGCTGAACACGGTATTCTCTACAAGCGTGGAGATGTGCTCGAGTTAGCTCATAAGGCTGATGTCCTCGTTTTTGACAAGACAGGAACCATTACTCAGGGTAAACCTCAGCTCGTTTCTAGCTATTCTTATGGCAATAGCGGAGCAGCCTTGCAACTTTTGGCATCCTTGGAAGCCAAGTCCGAACACCCTTTGGGTCAAGCCATCCTTGTGGCAGCAGAAAATGCTAACTTGGACTTGTTGGAGATGGACAATTTCTCAAGTTTGACTGGACGAGGACTAACTGCAAGCTATGCAGGAAAAACTTATCTAGCTGGGAATCAAACCCTTATGGCTGATGAAAAAGTCGACTTGACTTCAGCACAAGCTGATTTCCAAAGCTTGACAGCTGATGGTCAGACACCAATTTTCCTAGCTGAAGATAGTAAGTTAATCGGACTTTTTGGTGTAGCTGATCAGGTTAAAGCAGATAGTGCTGATATGGTGGCAGCTCTTCATCAAATGGGCAAGGAAGTCATCATGTTGACTGGTGATAATGACCAAACAGCCCAAGCCATCGCTCAAAAGGTTGGTATCAAGCGTGTTATCAGTCAAGTGCTTCCGCAAGAGAAATCTAGGGTGATTAGCGACCTTCAGGCAGAAGGAAAATCAGTCATCATGGTTGGTGATGGTATCAATGATGCCCCAGCCCTTGCGACTGCTGATATCGGTATTGCCATGGGTTCAGGGACAGATATTGCCATGGAAAGTGCCGATATGGTCCTTATGAAACCAAACCTCATGGATGTCGTTAAGGCTCTGAAAATTAGTCAAGCAACTATCACAACGATTAAAGAGAACCTCTTCTGGGCCTTTATCTACAATATCCTGTCTATCCCAGTGGCCATGGGTGTCCTCCACCTCTTTGGTGGCCCGCTTCTTGACCCAATGATAGCAGGACTGGCTATGAGCTTTAGCTCTGTCTCAGTCGTCCTCAATGCTCTGCGCCTCAAACGTCGCAAAGTCTAAGTGTCGATTGCTTATGCCCTCTATCAATTAAGACGTGTATCAAAAAACAATTTAAAGAAAAGGAAGAAAGAAAAATGACAAAAACATATAACATTACAGGAATGAAATGCCAAGGCTGTGTTAACACCGTTACCGAAAAACTCTCTGCTGTCAAAGGCGTAGACAAGGTTCAAGTTGACCTCGAAAACAAACAAGTCACTATTGAAGGGAAACCATGGAAGTGGTCTCTCAAACGTGCCCTCAAAGGCACTAAGTTCGAGCTTGGTGACGAAATTTAAGACAGGAAAATAACAGCTCTTAGGCTGTTTTTTTCTGCCCATAATCTTTTTGAAAATCCCTTCCTTTTGTGATATGATTAAAGTAATTATGTTCTCAAAATTGAGACTAGAAAATCAAGAAAAGAAAACGGTATACCTATGTCTAAACAAACCCTTATCCTTCTCTACGGTGGACGTTCAGCAGAACGTGAAGTGTCTGTGCTCTCAGCTGAGAGTGTTATGCGTGCGGTGGATTACAGCGCATTTGAGGTTAAAACCTACTTTATCACTCAGTCTGGTGATTTTATTAAAACACAAGAATTTACAGAAATACCAGGTGATGACGAGAAGCTCATGACTAATGACACAGTTGTGGCTAGTCAGGCTATCAAACCAAGCGATATTTATGAAGAAGGCGCTGTGGTATTCCCAGTTCTTCATGGTCCTATGGGTGAGGATGGTTCTATCCAAGGTTTCCTCGAAACCCTCAAATTGCCATATGTGGGTACTAATGTTCTTTCTTCAAGTGTGGCTATGGACAAGATTATGACCAAGCATATTCTTGAAGTTGCTGGTGTGCCTCAGGTTGCCTACACAGTCTTCATCGAGGGTGAAGATTTGGAAGTAGCAGTAGCTGAAACGCTTGAAAAATTGACCTTCCCAGTGTTTGTCAAACCTGCTAACATGGGGTCATCTGTTGGGATTTCTAAAGCTGAAAATGAAGCAGAGCTTCGTGCAGCGATTGATTTGGCTCTCAAATATGATAGTCGTATCTTGATTGAGCAAGGTGTGGTTGCCCGAGAAATCGAGGTTGGTATCCTTGGCAATACAAATGTCAAAACGACTGATCCAGGTGAAGTAGTCAAAGATGTGGCTTTCTATGACTACCAAGCCAAGTACATTGACAATAAGATTACCATGGACATCCCAGCTCACGTGCCTGCAGAAGTCATGACACAAATGCGTGCCTATGCGGCTAAGGCCTTCCGTGCTCTCGGTGGTTGTGGTCTTGCCCGCTGTGATTTCTTCCTGACAGAGGATGGAGCCATCTACCTTAACGAGCTCAACACCATGCCAGGTTTCACCCAATGGTCAATGTACCCACTTCTTTGGGAAAATATGGGACTTTCTTACTCAGACCTTATCAAGGAATTGGTAGACTTGGGACAAGAAATGTTTGATAAACGTGAAAGCCATTTGATTTAAGAAATATGATTTAGAACACAAACATCTTAGTCTTGGAGAAATCTCTGAGACTGAGGTGTTTTTTTCTTTACAGAAATCCAGATTTTATTTATATCTTTTCTTTATCACCTCGATAAAAAATACATATTATCCAAATAATCTAACAGGTGGTAGAATAAATCTAACGTTTCAAATGAAATAAAGCAACTCGTTCGTGTTTGATGAAGATTTGCGTATCGCGATGATTATCAGAGGCGAGTGAAGGTCAAAGGGCTAGAAGTAGATGGCAGTCAGCAAGTGTTGACGAAATTTTACACGCCTTTTGTATCTTAAATGAGGAGGTAAGTTTTGGACTGGTCCATTGTTCAACAGTATTTGCCCTTTTATCAGAAGGCATTCTTTTTAACTTTACATATTGCCGTTCTGGGGATTCTTGGTTCCTTCCTTTTGGGCTTGGTGGTGAGTGTTATTCGTCATTACCGAGTGCCGATTTTGAGTCAGCTTTCGACGGCTTATATTGAGTTATCTCGTAATACGCCGCTCTTGATTCAGCTTTTCTTTCTCTACTTTGGCTTGCCTCGTATAGGTTTGGTTCTATCGTCAGAGGCTTGTGCTGTGGTAGGTTTGATTTTCTTGGGTGGTTCCTATATGGCGGAGTCCTTCCGAAGTGGCCTAGAGGCTGTTAGTCAGACCCAGCATGAAGTGGGCTTGTCTATTGGTTTGACGCCATTCCAAGTCTTTCGCTATGTGGTCCTTCCTCAGGCAGTGGCTGTGGCGCTTCCGTCATTTAGTGCTAACGTCATCTTCCTTATCAAGGAAACGTCAGTATTCTCAGCGGTAGCCTTGGCGGATCTGATGTATGTGGCCAAGGATTTGATTGGTCTTTACTACGAAACGGATGTGGCTCTAGGCATGTTGGTGGTGGCTTATCTCTTGATGTTGCTGCCGATTTCTCTAGTCTTTAGTTGGATTGAAAGGAGGTTACGCTATGCAGGATTCGGGCTTTCAGGTTCTTCTTCAGGGGAATAATTTCCTACGTATCTTACAAGGTTTAGGCGTAACTATTGGAATTTCCATCGTCTCGGTTCTTCTGTCCCTTTTACTAGGAACACTTTTTGGGATTGTCATGACTTCGAAGTCTAAGATTATTCGTTTCTTGTCACGTATTTATCTGGAATTTATTCGTATCATGCCCCAGTTGGTCTTGCTCTTTATTGTTTATTTTGGTCTGGCTAGGAACTTTAACATCAATATCTCAGGCGAGCTATCGGCTATTATCGTCTTTACCCTTTGGGGAACGGCTGAGATGGGTGATTTGGTGCGTGGGTCAATCACGTCGCTACCTAGACACCAGTTTGAGAGCGGAAGGGCCCTTGGCTTGACCAATGGGCAACTTTATACCTATGTGATTATTCCACAAGTCTTGCGTCGCTTGTTGCCTCAGGCTATTAACCTGGTGACACGGATGATTAAGACTACGTCCTTGGTGGTTTTGATTGGCGTGGTTGAGGTGACCAAGGTTGGTCAGCAGATTATCGACAGTAACCGTCTGACTATTCCAACAGCTTCTTTCTGGATTTATGGCACGATTTTGATTCTTTATTTTGCCATTTGTTACCCAGTATCTAAGCTGTCTACTTATCTTGAAAATCGTTGGAGGAATTAAGATGACAGAAAGCATTTTACAAATCAAGGATTTGAAAAAGTCCTTTGGGGACAATGAGATTCTCAAAGGCATCTCCTTGGATATTAAACAAGGTGAAGTCGTTGTTATCTTGGGTTCCTCAGGTTGTGGGAAATCGACCTTGCTACGTTGCATCAATGGCTTGGAGACCATTCAAGGAGGCGATATTCTCCTGGATGGCAAGTCTATCACTGGCAGTAAGAAGGATTTTCATCTGATTCGTCAGAAAATCGGAATGGTCTTTCAAAGTTATGACCTCTTTCCACATTTGGACATCCTGCAAAATCTGATTTTGGGGCCGGTCAAAGCTCAGGGGCGTAATAAGGAAGAAGTCATTGCGGAGGCTGAGAAACTTTTGGACCGTGTGGGACTTCTGGACAAGAAGCATAGCTTCGCACGACAACTGTCAGGTGGTCAAAAGCAGCGTGTGGCCATTGTCCGTTCCCTGCTCATGCATCCTGAAGTTATCCTCTTTGACGAGGTGACGGCGTCGCTTGACCCTGAGATGGTTCGTGAGGTTCTGGAATTGATCAATGACCTCGCTCAAGAAGGACGGACCATGTTGATTGTGACCCATGAGCTTCAGTTTGCGCGTGCCATCGCTGACCGTATTATCTTTATGGATAAGGGAGTCATCGCTGAGGAAGGTACTGCTGAAGAATTCTTCAATCATCCAAAGACACAGCGAGCTCAAGAGTTCCTCAATGTCTTTGATTTCAGTCAGTTTGGTGCCTATTTGTAACCCATTGTTTTTAGTGAAAATATAATATTTTAGGAGATATTTATGAAATTAACAAAGAAAATTTTTGCCCTATTAGCCCTCGTCTTTGCCTTGGTGGCAGTGACTGCTTGCTCAAGTAACAGTAGCTCTGGTAAATCAACAGCCAAAGCACGTACCATCGAAGAAATTAAGAAGAGTGGTGAACTCCGTATCGCCGTCTTTGCGGACAAGAAACCTTTCGGTTATGTAGATAACAAGGGTGCTTACCAAGGTTACGATATTGAACTTGGGAACCGTTTGGCCAAAGATTTGGGTGTTAAACCTAAATACGTCTCAGTAGATGCGGCCAACCGTGCAGAATTCTTGATTTCAAACAAGGTAGATATTACCCTTGCCAACTTTACAGTAACTGATGAACGTAAGAAACAAGTGGACTTTGCCCTTCCTTACATGAAAGTCTCAATCGGTGTGGTGTCACCTAAAGACAAGGTCATTAAGGACGTTAAAGAGCTTGAAGGTAAGACTTTGATTGTTACTAAGGGAACAACTGCTGAAACTTACTTTGAAAAGAACTACCCAAATATCAAATTGCAAAAGTATGACCAATATAGCGATGCTTACCAAGCCCTCCTTGATGGTCGTGGCGATGCCTTCTCAACTGATAATACAGAAGTTCTTGCTTGGGCTCTAGAAAATAAAGGTTATGAAGTAGGAATCACATCACTTGGTAACCCAGATACCATTGCCCCAGCCGTTCAAAAAGGTAACAAAGAACTCCTTGACTTTATCAATAAAGACATTAAGAAACTTGGTAAAGAGAATTTCTTCCACAAAGATTATGAAAAAACACTTCGTCCAACTTACGGTGATGCAGCTAAAGCTGATGACCTCGTGGTTGAAGGTGGCGAAGTGAAATAAGACTGACAGCCTTCGTAAGAGGCAAGTCTTGCTTAATGAGAATAAAACAACCACCCCGTGGCTATCTAGCTCAGCTAGCAGCAGGGGTGGTTTTACTTGTTTTAGGGTGATTTTTTTCTCACTTTTTGCTTTTTATGTTTCTCCAACAAATGACAATACATGACAAGAAAAGGGCTCCCATCATTCCCCAAAAAAGAAATGGTTCAATATAATCAAAAAAAGTTTTGCGTTCACCATAGACCGAGGTAGAGCCATCTTTCCAAGTAATGGTTTTGTCCCTATCATCAATCCTTTTGTAGGACTCACCATTATAAGTCAAATAATGATCCTTCCGTACATACATATTCAAATAGTTATGGCCGTTCTTTGTGGGAAGGTCTGAGAACAGACTTTCCTTGGCGTAAACTTCAATGTAGATGGTTCCATCTTTAAGACCTTTAATTTTCTGAGTTCGAGCATTTTTGATAAGGAGTTTTCCATCTTGTATAATTTCCCAATCGTACTTACGACTTTTTCCTCCTTCGTTATAGGAAATAGCAAGCTTGTGATTTTCAGACTGCCATAGCCCGTAGATACTATTTTCACTGATACCATCATAAAAGCATCTAAGATAGATGGTGACTATAGGTACCATGAATAGAAAACAAATCCTCAAAATCTTGACTAAACGGTCTTTGAATTTACCCCAACGTGCTCGCCATCCAGTTTTGTACTTTTGTGTTCTTCGATATTCATTTTGTGAATGATCTTTTCTATCAATTTCCTGTTGATCACTATATTTTTTCTTTATTTGATGCCTCATTTAACCTATTTTTCCTTTTTATATTTTCTTTTGATTTTCCATTCAACGAAAAGGACATATATAAGCAAGCTTCCAAACATTCCAAATACGATATAAGGTTCCAGACGATCAAACAAGGTTATTCGTTGACCGTAAGGGGATTTTGAACCATCTTTCCAGGTAATGCTCTTGTTTTCATCATCAATCAGTTTGTAAGATTCACCATTATAGGTCAGGTAATTGTCTTTACGAACGTACATATTCAAATAGTTAAGGCCGTTTTTAGCGGGGAGGTCTGAAAGCAGGCGTTCCTCAGCGTAAACTTCAATGTAGAGGGTACCATCCTCGAAGCGTTTAATATCATCGATGCGTGCATTTTTAATGAGGACATTTCCATCTTGAACAATATCCCAATCACGCTTACTTCCTTTGCGCCCTCTTTCGTAGGATATGGCAAGCTGATGATTTTCAGATTGCCACAGACCGTAGATACCATCTTTATAAACCCCATCGTCAAAGAAAATCATATGGACGATGAAAATCGGTATCATGAGTAGGAAACATATCATAAACACATTGACTAGACGGTCTGTAAATTTATCCCAGCGTGCTCGCCATCCCGTTTTACGTTTTTGTTCTTTTCGATATGCTTTTTGTGAATGATATTTTCGGTTGAGTTTCTTTCGGTCAGCGTATTTTCTTTTTGATTGGTGTCTCACTTAGTTTTTCTCTCCTCTTTTGCCGAGCCTCTATAATGATAAGAACTGAGCAAATCCCCATAAGTATCAAATAGAGGGCTTCAAAAACCTCATCTATAGTTGTTTTCCGTTCACCATAAGGGCTGGTGGAACCATCTTTCCAAGTGATGGACTTGTTTCCAGAATTGATACGCTTGTAGGACTCGCCATCATAGGTAAGATAATTGTTTTTGCGAAGATAGAAATCCATATAGCTGAAGCCGTCCTTGGTGGGTAGGTCTGTCAGGTAGCCTTCCACAGTGTAGAGCTCCATGTGAAGAGTTCCGTCATTAAGCCGTTTGACTGGGCGAGTTCTAGCAGCATAGATAATATACTTACCATCCTGTACGACTTGCCAGTCGATATTTCCTCGTTTCCGAATATGCTTATAGGAAATCGCTAACTTATGATGATCAGACTGCCAGAGACCATAAATGTTATCTTCATTGACCGTATAGTGCTTGTAGTAATAAAAGCCACCCCATAGCAGTGCAATCAGCACTAAAATAATCAATTCAGCTGTTGGTTCTAGTATGATGAACTTTCTCCAATTAAAGCGCCACCCTTTAGGTTCTTCGATACTTTGACAGTCGCTATTTATATTTTCCTCTCCCTTAGAGAGATTGACTAATTTTTTCTTTGTCATGCCTAATCCTTTCATCAACCATTGTAACAAATTCGTCTTCCAAGCAAAAGCTAGCCTGATTTGTGATATAATTGGAAGTGATTGCAGGCAAGAAAATCTTATTTCTTGCCAGACTTGTAAAAATAAAACAGAGGATTTTAAGATGAAACTGACACTCCATGAAATTGCCAAGGTTGTTGGCGCTAAAAATGATGTCACAGCCTATGAAGATGTTGCCATTAACCAGATTGAGTTTGATAGCCGTAAGATTACAGCGGGCGACCTCTTTTTGCCACTAAAAGGTGCGCGTGACGGGCATGATTTTATCCAAACAGCCTTTGACAATGGTGCTCTAGCGACTTTCACAGAAAAAGAATTACCAGCTGATCAAGTCCACATCCTAGTTGATGACGCTCTTGAAGCATTCCAAAAGCTAGCTGCCTACTATCTTGAAAAGACTGAGGTTGATGTTATTGCTGTGACTGGTTCTAATGGTAAGACAACAACCAAGGACATGATTCATGATATCTTGGCAACAACCTATCGTACTTACAAAACCCAAGGCAATTACAACAATGAGATTGGTCTTCCTTATACAGCCCTCCACATGCCTGATGATACGGAGAAAATCGTCCTTGAGATGGGGCAAGACCACATGGGAGACATTCACCTCTTGTCAACCTTGGCTAAGCCAAAAACAGCCGTTGTTACCTTAATCGGAGAGGCTCATTTGGAATTCTTCGGTAGCCGTGACAAGATTGCCCAAGGTAAAATGCAAATGCAAGACGGTATGCCTGATGGTAGCCTCTTGCTTGTGCCAAGTGATCCTATCGTAGATCCTTTCTTGCCAAGCAATCTTGAAGTGGTACGCTTTGGGGATGGCGCGGAGCTTACAGTCTCTGAGTTGACAGAATTCAAGGACCATCTCACCTTTTCAACCAACTTCCTAGACGGACAAGTTACCTTGCCAGTCACTGGAAAATATAATGCCACAAATGCCATGGTTGCTGCTTATGTCGCAAAACACTTGGGTGTAACTGAGGAAAATATCCTCTCAGCTCTTGCTAACTTGCAGCTTACAAAAAACCGTACCGAATGGAAAAAAGCAGCCAACGGTGCCGATATCCTTTCAGACGTTTACAATGCCAATCCAACAGCCATGAAGCTCATTTTGGAGACCTTCTCAGCCATTCCTAAAAATGAAGGAGGCAAGAAAATTGCTGTCCTAGCTGATATGAAAGAACTCGGTGAACAGTCTGTGCAACTTCACACGCAGATGATACTAAGTCTGACACCAGATGCTATTGATACGGTGATTTTCTACGGTGAGGATATTGCAGAATTGTCGCAACTTGCTAGCCAAATGTTCCCTCTTGGTCATGTTTATTATTTCAAGAAAACAGCTGACGAAGACCAATTTGACGCTATGGTCAAACAAATCAAAGAAAGCCTAGGTGAGCACGATCAAATCTTGCTCAAGGGCTCTAACTCTATGAACCTAGCCAAGGTCGTGGAAGAATTACAAGCTAAGAATTAAGTTTTCTAACCTGCTCTCTAAAGCAGGTTTTTGCTTTACCCTGAAATTTGATATAATAGCAGGCATAGTAATTTCAGCAGGAGAAGAGAATGAAGGATTTTTTGACAACCACCCAAACTCATCCACCCCAGATACCTTTGCCCTATTATTTGCTTATGCTTTTGGCGATGGTACTTTTGAGTTACTTGAGTTGGCGTTGGTATAAGAATAAGATATGGCGTTGGACCTTTCTCACTTTCCAAGCCATTCAACTCTTTGCCCTTTATACCTGGTACCTCTGGCAGGGCTTTCCACTTTACATTAGTCTGCCCCTTTACCATTGCCGCATGGCCATGTTTGCTGTTCTCCTCCTGAAAAATAGTAGAATAAAGAGCTATTTCGCTATTATGGGAGTTGTCGGAACTTACTGTGCATTGATTTATCCAGTATTTGATCCCTATGAGTTTCCACATATCACAGGCTTTTCTTTCCTAATTGGTCACTATGCCCTACTGGTCAATAGCCTCAATGTCATTTTTAATAGTTATAAAACTCATCCCATCAGCAAGCGGCTGATTGTGGTGGCTACCTTATTACTAAATCTAGCTTTGGTAATAGTTAATCAGACCATCGGTGGAAACTATGGCATGCTTAAACACACACCATTTATTATGGGAACTCCCTTAGTTGTCAAATACCTTGCTGTTTCAGGAGCTGTGATTATTCTCATGGTAATCATGAAAAAAGGTCTGGAGCGTTTTGAAGACAAATATTAAATAAATGAAGAAACACGCTATCAGAAAGTTGATAGCGTGTTTTTTCATTTTATTTGTTTTATTCTAACACAAAACGCTTTCAGAATTGCTTTCACACTGTAATTTGGATATAATAAAAGAGCTGTGCCTGCGAGAATTATCGCAAGCCTCGACAACAAATGTAGCTTTTAAAAGCCAGAGATTTTCTGAAAGAAGCGCTACAACTATCTTACTTTTCAATCTGGTAAAAAACTATGACTGTCAGTTCCTATTGAGCATGGAAGTTTTACAATTCCCAGGGAAGCTATTGACGTTTGATACCGCTAAGGAAAAGTATCAAAAAGATTATTTTTAAAGAAGAAAGAAAACTATGAGTATCCAAGACGAAATCAAAAAACGCCGTACTTTTGCCATCATCTCTCACCCCGATGCTGGTAAAACAACAATCACTGAACAATTGCTTTACTTTGGGGGTGAAATCCGTGAAGCTGGTACCGTAAAAGGTAAGAAAACCGGAAACTTCGCTAAGTCAGACTGGATGGATATTGAGAAACAACGTGGTATCTCAGTAACCTCATCTGTGATGCAGTTTGACTACGCCGGCAAACGTGTCAATATCCTTGATACCCCAGGGCACGAGGACTTCTCAGAAGATACTTACCGTACTCTTATGGCGGTCGACGCTGCCGTCATGGTCGTTGACTCAGCCAAAGGTATCGAGGCCCAAACCAAAAAACTTTTCGAAGTTGTCAAACACCGTGGTATTCCTGTCTTCACCTTCATGAACAAATTGGACCGTGATGGACGTGAGCCACTCGACCTCTTGGAAGAGTTGGAAGAAGTGCTTGGTATTGCCAGCTACCCAATGAACTGGCCTATCGGTATGGGTAAGGCCTTCGAAGGACTTTACGACCTCTATAACGAACGCTTGGAGCTTTACAAGGGTGACGAGCGCTTTGCCAAGATTGAAGATGGTGATACTCTTTTTGCCAACAACCCATTCTATGAGCAAGCTAAAGAAGATATCGAACTCTTGACAGAAGCGGGTAATGAATTCTCTGAAGAAGCTATTTTAGCTGGTGAATTGACACCAGTCTTCTTCGGTTCTGCCCTCACTAACTTTGGGGTTCAAACCTTCCTCGATACCTTCCTCAAATTTGCGCCAGAACCACATGGCCACAAGACAGTTGATGGTGATGAGATTGATCCTCTTAACAAGGATTTCTCTGGTTTTGTTTTCAAAATCCAAGCCAACATGGACCCACGTCACCGTGACCGTATTGCCTTCGTTCGTATCGTGTCTGGTGAATTCGAGCGTGGTATGAGTGTTAACCTAACACGTACAGGTAAAGGAGCTAAGCTCTCTAACGTCACTCAGTTTATGGCTGAATCTCGTGAAAATGTCGAAAATGCCGTGGCAGGAGACATTATAGGGGTTTACGATACAGGAACTTATCAGGTTGGTGATACCCTTACTGTAGGTAAAAACAAATTTGAATTTGAGCCACTGCCAACCTTTACGCCAGAGTTGTTCATGAAAGTTTCTGCTAAAAACGTCATGAAACAGAAGTCCTTCCACAAAGGAATCGAACAATTGGTGCAAGAAGGAGCTATCCAGCTCTACACCAACTACCAAACAGGCGAATACATGCTTGGTGCTGTTGGTCAACTTCAGTTTGAAGTCTTCAAACATCGTATGGAAAATGAGTACAATGCCGAAGTTGTTATGACACCAATGGGTAAAAAGACGGTGCGTTGGATCCAACCTGAGGACCTTGATGAACGCATGTCATCAAGCCGAAATATCTTGGCTAAAGACCGCTTTGACCAACCAGTCTTCCTCTTTGAAAATGACTTTGCCCTCCGTTGGTTTGCGGATAAATATCCAGATGTAACATTGGAAGAGAAGATGTAATACGGCACAAAAGATGACGATTTTAAATCGTTCATCTTTTGACGCTAGCCCCTATCTTGTGTCTAGCTAGCCGTCTCACTAACTACGTCAGACGAATAATATCGATTCGTCTGACTTCGTGTCGTAAAATCTTAATAATGATATCTACACTACATACTATGAGACCGTGGCTAAGTCCCTTACTAACTCAAAACGGAAAATAATCGTTTCCGTTTTCTCATGTCGTAATGCTATGTATAGTTTATGTAAATCGTTCATCTTTTTACGCTAGTCCCTATCTTGTGGCTAGCTAGCCGTCTCACTAACTACGTCAGGCGAATAATATCGATTCGTCTGACTTCGTGTCGTAATATCTTAATAATGATATCTACGTCACATCTCTAAAACAACACAAAATATAGGACTATCTAATCAGATAGTCCTATATTTTTTATAAACCTAATAGTTATCAAGTATACCTATGATTAATTACTTTAGATAATCACGAATATGATAAATCAAGCTAGCTTCTAAAAGTATGCAAATTGTTGATAGCCAGAAACTTGTTGTAATTCCAAATTTTTCAGTAATAGAACTCATCAGAAAGACGAAAACTGAAAAAGCAAGGGTTGAAATGACTTCAAATACAGAATAAACATGTACTAACTGATTTTCATCGACAGTTTCCTGAAGAAAGACACTTTCAGGTACTTCTTTTAACTGAGAAAAGAAGCCGATTAAACTTGAGAAAATTAAAAATGTTTGTGTATTTGAGAAAAAGAGGATACTGGCTGTGATGGTCGCCATTGCTAAGAGTGAAAAGAGAATACTTTTCCACTTATGCGCTAAAAAATTTTCGGATAGTTTGTAGACAATTATTCCACCTAAAATGATACCAAGGGAATAGGCTGTATTTGAGTAGCCCCAGTAACTTTCAGTTTGTTTTAATACCTCGGTTACAAAAACAAGGATTACAGACGATACCCAGATTGTATTTGAGAAGTCCTCTAATAAATTTGCTTGAACAAATAACTTTAATTTAGGATTTTTTGCAACTAACTTCCATCCCTTTACTAGAGTATCAAGATTTGTCTCCGCTTCTAACTGCTCTATTTTGGCCTGAGGAAGAAAGAGCATCACAAAAGTGGAAAGGAGATAAAGGAGTAAGACTATCAACAGTGTGGGAAAAAGACCAAGCGAAGTATATAAGAGACCGCCCAGTCCCCATCCAATCAATTGTACTCCCTCACCACTCATTGATAAGGCAGCATTTGCCTTTCCCAAATTTGTGGCATATCTAGGAATCATGGCAAAAGATACGGGCGACGCAAAGCCATCTAAGATAGAAATAGCGACAACAAAGATATACATTCCTAAGGCTGGAACAAATTGAGCCTTAATGAGCATTACAAGGAGTATTGCTAATAAAAAAGTCTTTCCACATTGAGTGAATGAAAGCACTCTATTTAAGGCTAGTTTTTTAGTTACTAATGGCACCAGAAGGCTTGCCACGAAAGCTGACAATCCGATTAGAATCGGAACCATTGAGGTTGCGATAACGGATTTTGTAATGACGTAGATATTTACAATGAGAGATACCCTAAGAAAAATGTCAGCTAAGTTAGCAAATAACTGAGAGATAAGTAATTTCAGAAAGGATTTAGACATATCGTTTCTCCATATTGGTTACCAAATCTGGAAATTGGATTCACATATTTTTTAAACAAAATAATTTTACAAGAATAATAATCTTATTTAATAATTTCCCATATATGCTTTCTAACTATTTTCCTCTATCAATTTTTTCAAATGTGCTTCATAAGTCTTTGCAATATTCTCGCTCCCTACCAATTTCATGGCATCAACACATTTCTTCATTTCGATTATAGACTGATTGCTTCCTTCTTTTTTATATTGATAATAATTTTGTGCATATTGAAAAACCAATCGTTCATAGATTTCAGTCTCGATAAAAAAGCATTGGTTTAATTGTTTTTCAAAATACAGTGCATCAATGAGTTCTTTTCTTTCTATGCATGTAATATAAACATTTAATAACATGGTTGATATCATGCGTCGATTATTAGGAATCTCTTTGTAAAAATCAGACCTTCTAGACATCTCCTTTGCCAAAACCATAAGAGTCTCATGGTTCAACACATCTAAGGTATTTGCAAAAATCAATAATTCATAATAACCCCAGTACTCAACACTAAATAGATAATCGGTTAAATCGGTTAAGTCCTGCCTTGTATAATAACTTTCTCCTGATAAATCCTGCAAACGAATTTTTAATAAAATAGTATTAATGTGATGAAACTTTTCTCGTTTAGGTTCTGATTTTAGTTGGGAATTAAGTAGTTTCTTTAATCCATTAATATTATGAGTCGATACAAAAAGCTGAATCTTTGCTAATAGTTCATTCAGTTCATCACGATGAAAATCATGGACGGCATACATAAATTCCTCAATAGGCATATTGATTTCATCTAAGATCAACATAAACTTTGAAACGGTTAAATCTGTTTGTCCCTTTTCAAAACGGGATAGTTGAGACGTTGAAATACCTGCTTTTGCGACATCTTTTAATCGTATCCCTCTTGATTCACGAAATTTTTTAAAAATTTCTCCAAATTTTTGCATGGGAAACCTCCAGTTTGCATATATGGGAACATATATTTTTTTGTATCTTAACATAAAATACAGTAAAACAAAAGTGAGGTAATTAATATGAAGAAACAAAAATTGTTGTTATTGGTTGTTTTAGTTTGCGAAGGAATTATTGTTATCTTAGTTGGATAATAATATTCTCAGTTAAAATTTAAGGAAAAGACGAGTAATGGAGCGCCAAATTAACTATTGTGGCATGTAGTTATTATCATATTTTGTTTAGTTGTTAGAAACTACATCTCAACTATGTATAGTTTATGTAAATCGTTCATCTTTTGACGCTAGCCACTATTTTGTGGCTAACTAGCCCGCTCACCAACTAACTCCGCCTTGGAATTAC